>Ga0247780_1000263_pt1 | contig 52418 bp, 28 predicted proteins | sample UWRJL079202R5_FD_179927 | JGI IMG/M metagenome (GOLD analysis project Ga0247780, IMG submission 179927) | Plant litter microbial communities from Arlington Agricultural Research Station in Wisconsin, United States - UWRJ-L079-202R-5 | ecosystem: Environmental > Terrestrial > Plant litter >...
AGTTTTTAATACTTAACTTAGTATTATTTTTCTTAATCTTAAAGCACTTTCTCTTTAAAGCAATTCTATTATTAATATTACTTTAATATAAGTATAATAATAAATAAAATTACTAAGAGTTGAGAGAGGAGGCCTTATACCAGAGCGTAGCGGAGGTTTATAAGGCTGACGATCGAAACGGCTTTAGTAATTTTATTTATTATTATTTAAAGATCCTTTCACTCTGCTTTTATTCTTTATATTAGATCTGTAGCTCTGGAATGTGGAGGGGATTCTAGCCTTCAGACCTTGTAGGAGTTAGGACGGGAATGCCTCTAGGCTAGAGGGCCTGTACTGGCTTACAGACTCTAAAGTCCTACTAACTTTCAGACTTAAAGTCTAGCGTTAGTAAGCTTACTATATAACAGTTACGGAAATTAAAGGGCATAGTATTATTATAACCTGCACCTAACACAGACCTGAATGGCTAATCAGGTTAAGATAAAGCGTATAGCAGGACGCTAAAGATTAAGTAAGCGTTTTAAAGTTAGCTTATTAAACTAGCACTCCTAAACGGGGGTACAATGTCACGATAAGTTGCTGTTATTATAATACATAAAGGTAAGTCTGAAAAGTAGAATATAAATGAATAATGTAATATTAGTGTGAGGAATTAAAAGTCCCTTACGGCTATTATGGTTATAATAATAACTATTTATACTAGTTATCTAAAAGGTGCTTCGTACCTTGCTTAGTGTTATTTACTTACTTACTTAAGGACTAAGCACTCCATCACTAAGTACCCTTTACTTAGTAGCTTTAAGAGTGCTTAGTAGCTAAGTGCTGGCATTAAGACTAAATAACTCCTGATTATTCATAGGGGCTTCAGGTCTTTACACTCTTAGTCCAGCCTAAAACACCGTATGCACTGTTTCCTATACGGGGACTTAATTGGGCCGCTCCGGCCCTAATAACGGCCTATAGGGTTGTTACAGGTATAGTATAATAATAATTATTCTAGGGGTCCTCTAGCTTTAAAGAGGTACGTGGCTTTAATCCTCTTATAAAGGCCTAGCTAACCTACGTAACTACAGCCTATGGGTCTGTAAGATGTCTGTAACACTTCCTTTATATAAGTTTAAAATAATTTTATTTTTCTTCCTTTACATCTTCTCTCTACACCTAGCCCTTTCCTTATTTATTATTATCCACTTTCTCTCCAGTGATCTCCTATATATAAGACTTACTATTACTGAAAAGCTTAATCAAGATTGGGTTCCATATACGATAATAATAAAAGTATACATAATAGTTATCCTTCTCTGGATAACAGTTTATATAATCCTATAATTACTTAGCTAATAGCTTAGTCCTGTAAGTACGTAAGAACTACTGGAAGTCTTAAATATAACCTAAATTAGCACAAATAGCGTTAAACATAAAACTGACTTCCTTCTATTCACTATTAGGCTTATTAAATAACAGAACCAGATATCCCATTAAATAGTTAATAGCAATTTCTCTGTAAGCTCCACAGTACTTAGAGGCTCCGACATAATTCAGTAGCGGCTTTATTAACGGGACAGCGTTATCTAACACTTCCTTTAAGGTAGGAATAACTACAGTAATACAGATAGGTAATGCTACAGGCTTAGATAAACAACTATAACTGATAATCTCTAAACTATTACGGTAGTTAAGGCAGGTCTGGGATAAAACAGAACTACTGTAAAATGTCTAGCAGTTAGCATAGAACATATACTTATAGAAGAGAGTAACCCTGGTACGTAACTTAATAGTTTTATCTGGTAATGTATTTAGCTTAATGATATTAAGCTGGGTGTAACAGATTAGATATACTACCTGCCTAGTTAGCTGATTCCCAGTAAGACTTAATATATATTACATTACCTAATACTATAATATAAGAGTTATTATAGAGGTCGCCATTATAAATGTTTAAGGAATAGGAGCTTTTATACTAGTGGGTTAACGTAATTATATACTACTCTAGCAAGCTAACATTATATAATAGGTAAATATATATATAATATACGTGTGTTACAGCGGGTGACTATAATGATAATAAGTGGTATAATAACAGTAAGTGTATAGGCAAACAGAGCAACAATAGTGCATGGGGAAACAGAGTATAAAGGAGATAAACAAAGCATAAAGGAGATAAACAGAGTATAAAGGAGAGCTTTTTCAACCTGTAACCCAAACTATAATAGTAATATTATAATAGTGGAATAATAACTACACATTTTTAAGGTTAAGTACTATTTCTGTTATATTTATAACGGCTCTAATAAGGTGCTTATTAGGTTAGGTTAGTTCTAATAATCAAGGTACGTGGGGTAAGTTATATATACTAAATGTGTTGATTATTTATTATCATCTGTAGCGATAATGGGCTACTGTATTACTATAAGTCTTTAAGATTTAGTATAGTTACTAACATTAAACTATTTAATATACTGTAATTTATTAAACTAAGCGGTTTAAAGTCTAGTTATATTACATTCTATATATATTAATACTAAATCTAGAGTTAGGAGAAAACCTTATTGCTAATCTACCCTAAGTTAACAGCTTAAGTACAGGTTATTTAATAAGGAGGTAAATAACTCCTAAAACGTTCACCTATTTAAATCTTATTATTACCCTGTACCGTTCCTTAATTCCTTATTGTAGCCTGAGTAGTCCAGTGGCGCTGTAAAGGAGGAGGGTTGCTATTATCCGTTATCTTTCTCTTAATAAGTGTCTTTTTCACCGTCTTTAATCTAAATCTCTTCTTCGTACTGTTCACCTGCTTTCCTACCTTTTCCATCTCCTTATCAACGTTATCCTTCTTAAAATCCTCTTCTCTGTAAATAACGTGCTTAAGGGGCCTAGTGTAGTTAGTGAAGTGGGTGTAATCACGCTTAAGTTTACTAATAAGAGGATAACTGTACTTCTTTATAAGTTAAATCCTTTTACATTTAATCTTTAAGAAGATGTTAAAGATAGTCTCCTACATTATAATATCGGGATTAAAACCCAATTCCATAACACACGTATTATTAGCCCGGATAATAGGGTTTCCATCTTTACTAAGCTTATCCCAGATGTATATATTAATAATAACAGGTCTTAAGAAACTTATATATAAAAGGATAAGTTAATTCTTAATAAGGTCTTTAACGTTAGCAACCTTTACTAGGTTTACTGTGAACGTTTTAAGATTAATATTAATATCCTCTCCCTTATTTCCCTCTTCTAGTAAGCCGGAGCTTAGGAGGTGGATAATAAATAAGTAAATCCTGTTAATAAATAAAGCTCTGTTACTTAAGTAGTTACAGATAGATTAAGGTAACTTAACCACCTAACTAAACTGGTTCACTAAGATAATTAAGCTATATTTAGCGACCTTATATACAAATAACAACTTTAAGACCAGGTCTTTAACCTTTACCAGCATCTAAGGGCTGATTTCTTTAACCTACTAATATATATTAACATAGAATCAGGCTAATAATAAACTAATTAATATAGCTAATAAGTACATTAATTAGTTTAATGTTAGGTTTACGTACTTTACGCAGTCTACGCTTTATAAACCACTTATTAATAATACCGATAACAATAGGGAGATACCACTAAACAGGCTTTATCTATCTAATACAGTACAGTTAATTAATATACTGTTAAATAATTGTTATATTCTATATAAACCTTACTTTAATATTATGGTTACATTAGTAATGTGTATTAAGTCTAACGCTGGATACTAACAAGTTTAATACCAGTATGTTAAACGTAGTGTCGGCCTGATTCCATTACTTTATAATAACCTAACGCTTGTTTATTAAAAGTCTTAAGTGAATGGACTTAACTTTAAAGTTTACTTTAATAAATATAATAGTAACCTCCTTATATTTAGCTGTTAGTATATCTGTCTGTCTAAATCGGCTAAGGGGATATTAAACCTGTTAATATATTTATACAGTATACCAGCTGGTTTAATTCTAGCCTTATTAAGATACAGTCTACTTACTGTTACATAATAAGGCTGTTTATCATAATCAGGACTTTAGCGTTTTCTTAGCCAGGTTTAAATCGGATCTCCATCACTTATTAAAGACAGTACAACTTAATTAGCAACTTAAAACATACGAAAAAGAGGGAGTTAAGTTAGTCTTTAAGGGGGATATAGCTATTATCCTTATTTAATATTACATACGTGTAGCTAATGCCACTGTCTGTGCTGTTATATATTAATAACTGGATAAAATCAACACTAAGCTTTATTAAGCTTAGGCTATTAAGGTTAACCTTTATCTATTACCTTAAGTTAAGGGCCCTGCTAAGTGTAGATTTAGATACACGTTTTGCCTTTTTTACAGTCTTAAGATCAGTAATTATTTAAATCTCCTCCTTTATCAGCTAACAGATAGGATTATTACGTATTATTATTATATATGTATGTTTACTTTAAGCCTCCACTATAGTGGCTTAGAGTAACGTTATATTAAGTGTATTAGTCTAGTCTAGATCTTTCTCTTTACCTTTCTTAAGATTACTATTAATATAATTGTTAGTAATCTAATTTATCTCCCTAAACGTAATATTACTTAAAATTTTATTAATGTTATCGTAAATAACGTTATAATCCTTACTATATCTAATAAGAGTTAAGTTAATTTTTAAAAGGCTTAGTCTGTCCTAAGGATAATACTTTAAGTTATTTAATAAGGTTATAGGAGTGTTTATTCCCTTATTAATAATAAATATATTATTTACCTTTAAGATATTTTTAGCGTTAAGGTTAATGTCCGCTTTATTAAAATCCCAGATATTATCTTAGTAAAAAGGAACTAGCTTTTACTAATGCCACTTATACTCCTAGTAGATATTATATAACTTTATAACAGTATTATTCTTATCAGTATAATACTTAATAATAAGCATATTAGACCCCTCCTTATATGTTAGCTTATTACTTATATAATAAAAGTCTGGATTAGGCTAGAATATATCTAATATCTTTACCGCAGTAGCTTATATTATTAGGCTGAAACCTTTCTAATCTGTAATCTTATTTTAAGTGGGAGTTACAGATATACTACCTTATAACACTTTTAGGATAACCTGTATAAGACGCCAGTATTAAAAGTTAAAGTTACGTAGATTAGTGGCTTTATCACATATTATAAGCTGGAATTTAAACTTTTTACTTTTCGTAATATAAGTATTAATATAGCAGACCTAATAGATCTTAAACTTCTAGCGTTCTGATATAAGGATTATAATAAGATTAGTTACATATTAGTAGATATAATAAAGTGATTAGAAAGTAAACTAGTTAAAATACTAAAATTCATATACTAACTAGTTTACTTTATAGTAAAGTAGGGTGTAAGGATAGGATATGTAATTAGTATTTACTTAAGGTATCGGTTAAGGAATAATCTATATTTATTTACTTCGATGTGCTTACTGTAATTACCCCTAAATTTCTTATTAAGCTTACTTAACTGCTTAGCATACTTCTTATTACCATTGTCGTCAACATCACTCTCGTTATCTGCCTTAGTAAGCCTGCTAGCTGTAATGTCCAAATCACCCTTATTATCCTCAGATTTACTGCCAGATCTTATATTATCAGAACCTTTAGGGCTGGGGGTTACTAGGCCTGTAGGAGTAGCAGAGATCCTTAATTTCTAAACCACATATTAGTTATACACCTATTATCTGGCATACTTAAACGTATCTACATCGTACTTAATTATAGTTATCTAATAAGCGGCTATAGTAGTATATACCGAAATGTATATAACTAGCGCCACTTTAGGGTTTTCTGTATCATTTACGTAACTATAAAGGTTATTATCTATCTGTTACATACTTTAAGTTCGTGTGTAATAAGGGTTATCTTACAGAATTTAGGTAATATTTTAATAAAAAACATAAAGCTTTAACTTAAGGAAATTTAAGTGTAGCTTATTAAATGTCTAAATAACTAAGGGTGTAGGGCATAGGTATAAGGTAGGTCTAGCCTTAATCTTCTTACCTGCTTTCTTCTCTCTAATAAGTTAGTAGTAATATATAAACACCACTAAGGCCATTGTAAAGGTTTTATTAATACTAACCTTATTTATATAGAACCAGGACCTAATTAGTAAATTAAAAAGGTTAAACATAATATATATATCTTTTATAGTCAGTTTTAAGTATTAAACTAGTTAAAATATTATGTTAATACACTAACAGGTATAATATATAACTTACTAATTATCTAATAAGGGAGAAGATGTTTTATTCCTTTACAGATTTCCTAATTCCAAGCCTAGCTATACTTATTCTTCATCTTCTTATAGTTGAAACGCAGGGAGTCCTTAATACTCTTATTAAACACCTTTTTAAAATCGTCTAATGTAACTAGCTCTAAGTGATTAAGTGCTATACTCAGGATGGTTAGGTTATTATTAACGCTGGTAAATAGATATGCCTGTGACAATAACAACTTAATACTGTATAATCCTTTAAGTCTGGCCTTTATTAGTTTAAAACACTCACTTTATAAACGCTTAATCAGATAATTATCTTTATTATATTCTAGCTTAGTATTTACAGGGATGTTAGTAAGATTTTCCAGAATGGTCGTCTGTAACGTAATAAATTACGCTAGGTTAACTTTTTACTTAGCACTAAATAAGTGACTGAACTGGGTAGTAAGGGTCTTATCTGGCTTATAGACGACAGGTTTTAAAAACAATCCTATACACTAAAGGTTCCTTATTAACAAAATCAGCATTAGGATGCTGACAGGTTCTATGTCAGTATCGTTTACAGAGTGCTAACCCTAATTTTTATTTATATGAACTGCTGAGATTTCAGCCCTAATAATCATTAGGTGAAGACGTTTAGTCTGGTTACTAAACACCTTTTTATATCTAAATTTATTAATTAGGGACGTGGTAGACCTGCTTAGTATACGTATCGTTAGGGAGTAGAGTTACAGGTTTGCAACACCTTACTTATTAACCTTATTTAACTTATACTGTTCCTTATTAAGCTGTTTACTAATAGATATTACACTTATTCTTATAACTTTAAACATTAAACCTTTCTTAAGACCCTTACTATTTAAAGGTAACTGGAACGTGTATAAGTAACACTTATTAAAGTATAATAAATGTAACATAGTATGGAACTAGTTATTAGTAACGTAACCTCCCTATATATTTAGAGTACTGTTAGGATAGCGAGTGTACTAAGGTGTTACATTTTAATTATAGTAAGTCTTCACGTTACGGAGATATATATATAATATAGCGATATTCGTTGCTATAATGTAGTATTAGTACTAGGCTTTTTCACTAATCGCATTAACGTTACTAATGTCGCCTTATTAGATAAAGAGGACCGGGATATCCCCTTCCATTTTAGCAAATACCTTTAAGATTTTACTAACCTTAAGATAGTTAAACATAATTAAAACATTTATATAGATGTCTATCCACACCTTTCTAATATGCGGGTTATTAGGAAACGATTCTCTGCCTAAAGGGTTATTGTAAAGATCACTGTTCTTAAATATCATATCACTGTGTTTTAAGAAACATTAGAAACCAAGGTAGTCTGTAATTAAAAGATATATAATTAGTAATTATTATTAGGTATTAAACTAGTTAGTTTATTAGGGAGTAGTGAATATTAAATTAATTAGTTTATTAAGGAGTAGTGAATATTAAACCAGTTAGTATATTAAGAAGTGGTGAATATTAAACCAGTTGGTATACTAGTAGCAGTATACTAACTGGTTTAATATATAACTTACCTTTAAGGTTTAAATGTTTAGCTAAGTTAGCCTTATCCTTATACCTTAATACGGTAGTAAAGTCTCTATTATTTCTAAAACTGTTAGCATTTAGCACGTACGTAAATGTTTAATTAGGGAGTATCTTATCCTGGATCTTAAAGTACTCCTTTAAGAAGTTTAAAGAGATAAACTTAGACTTATACTTAATTATCTTATATGTAACGTTTATATGCTATGCAGGCGCCTTTATATGGTATAACGTAAGAGTTAAGATGTTATAAAATCTAACGTAGGGTATAATTATTAATTTGTAAATAAAGCCTTTCTCTCTGCTAGCCTTTATTACCCTGTATAAAGGGTGATTCCATATATTATTTATGTTATATCTCTAAATCGCTGGCTTAAACCCCTATTACATTATAATAATGTCCTTTAAGACTGAAAAGAATACTATCTTCTTACTTCCTTTAAAGTTGACATTTATGCTAATAAACGTCTGTTTAGCTAATTTCTAAGCCTTTATATTAGCAGCATTTGTACTGGCAGTCACCTTACCTTTACCCTTAGCTTTAGCTTTAACGGCCTTTAAAGGCATGGTTACAGTTAGTGGAGGTAATGTGAATTAAGGTATAAGGTTATGATTAATAAGGCGCAGTATTGCGATCGGCAAGGTTAAAGTTTAGTTAATTAATAACTAAGCTCTGGTGAACCAGGCTAATTAAAATAAGTTAAGGGCAGAGATTAAACTAGTTAATTTACGGAAATCGGTATATTAATAAGGGTTATAAGTCTATTCTTTAAAAGTTTATGGTTTTTTTTAAGGGGGGTAGGTGTAATGGTTGTATAAGGTGGGGGTGGGGTATTATTTATACCCTTAGGGCTAGTAAAGTTTATACCTGTAGACTAACTAGTTTAATCACAGCTTAAAGTTTACACCTGTAAGTAAACTAACTAGTCTAATCGTTACCTTTAAAAACTGGTGTACCTCTGGAGTAGATTCTCACCTTTTAGTGGGGTTTGCCGTACTACACGTTTAGTGGGGATTTAATACTTTAATTTATTCAGTTATTAGTATAATTAACGCTTACATCACCACAGGCTAAGGGGTCTGTAATGTCATATATTTAATAGAGGTTTAGTATATCAGTTTATTCAGTTCCAGTATAGTAACTTAATTAGTTATAATGGTTTAAATAGTGTTTTACGTGTTTTACTATAGGTGATATAATATCCTAGGTTTAGTGTTAACTGGTGATGCCATCTGCTTCACCTTACAGAGTGGCCAAGTGCTGTAATACGACAGGTTAGCCTTTGCCCACAGTGAGATCTGTAATGCTATACTTTTAGTGGAGATTTAGTACGTTCACTCGTTTAATTCCAGCGGTGTAATTCGCTTAGATCGTTATAGCTAAGTGGTGTTGCTTAACGTGGTGGGTAGTATTACAGGTCTGGTGTTAACCCATCACATCCCCTGGCTTAATTTAGACTAGAAAAGTGGATATGTCTTAGGGTTACTACATCCAGTAAATCGACTTAGAGGGGTCCACTATTACTTAGGTTTGGTAAGAAACGTGATAATTAATGTGACAGAGCAGTTAGTTATTAGTTTATAAACTTAATTACTAAGTGTTCCACTTTATATTTATACTATTATTTATAACGTGTAAAAGATAAAGGTTCCTTTATAGTAACGCTTTATAATACCGTTAAGTTAGGCTATTATCGTTAGTCTTTATTATGGTAAGGAAGGCCATTATAATAAGGAGAAACTTTAAGTGATATTAAAGATAAAATATAAGAATATTAAGTACGTTAATACTATTATTATTTACAGTTTATAATAATAATTTATTTATCAATTATATCTTATATCTAACTTAAATCTAAGATGCTGTTACTACTAGTGCAGCTGGTTATATAAGGGGAGCTATACGTTTATTAAACTAGATGTCAAGTTTATCCATTAACGGTGATTTTGTAATGACATTATACGTTAGTATCTAAGGCGGAAAACTAACCTTAACTATTAATATTAGTACACTGTGTTATAAGAGTTAGAGGCGAGCCTTACTAAGCACCTAGGTGTAGCTTTTAGTATCCCGTAGCCATGCCGTTACGTCTAGCAGTTTTAATATACTAAGAGTCTTACTAGCCTGTTATATATCCTCCTCCTCCTCCTCCTCCTCCTCCTCCTCCTCGTCCTTATTACTGCTGTCCTGTATAGCTATATTATCTGCTCCTTAATATAACCTGCTTATACTGTTACCGTTAAGACTGAGGGAGCGGTACGACTTCTGTAAGATTTTTTAAAGATTGTTACTAAGGAACGCTATATATAACTCTTATCTTCTGTTATTATAGTGGTATATACTGCCAGAAAGGAATTACTTAATTATATAATTACCCTTACCCTTTATATAAGAAGGGGGAAATGTAAGGATAGCTGAAAGGAACCATATAACCTGTCTAAATTTAAAGGTCCTCTTATTACTCTTACTAAAGGAGAAGAATAACGTTCTTATTAGGTAAGGTAAGATTTATTAGGTAAGTAAGATAATATAATAGAGGTCTTAAAACCACTTATTAGCTGCTACTACTTTAAGGAAATAACTAAATATGTTAAATATCCTTTATATTACTACCTGGTAGTTCTTTACTAATTATACCTTCTATACCCTTTAATCCCACTATTTAAAGAGAAAACAGATAAGCTCTTAAGGGTTAGTAATACCGGCCTTATTATTATAAATAAGGTGGGGATGGCAGGGCTTCTTTAAAGGCGCGTTTTTATTAAAGAACCTCCTAAATATAACACTTTAGTAATATATTAGCGGCTTTTAGTTAGGACCTTGGTTAGTAGTAGGGACCAGCTTTTTAAAGTTCTTATTCTGGTAGGTTATCTTATCCCAGATATCTTAATTAAACTAACAGAGCACTAGACATATCAGATACTTTATCCACACAGCCACCATTACTTTATTACCCTTAATTTACTTATCCTAATACCACAGCTGGGCCTAAAGTAACTACACCTAGATATACTAAACCTCTTTAACCACTTGCCACCACTTACAGTACTTAGTATAAAGTAACAGGTTATTAATAAAGAGCCTCTAGGTAACTACTTTTATAAACTGCCAAAACAGCCATTAAAATAAACCTTACCACCACTACCTAAAACTGTAATAAACTATTAAATAATACATCCCCAGCCCTATCTAACGCCTCTTTACCAGCTAAGGTATATCTAGGTTAACTACACCCCCACTAAAAGCAGCAGCATAACTAATAATAATACCAGTTAGTATATCTTCTTCTAACTTATTACAGGATGTCCACTCCCTTTAAGTCCACTTATCCTTAAAAAGTAACAGCTCCTTATAAATACCATTACTATTATAATAGTAGTGAAGGCATTGTAAGGTGATAATTATAAGTATTATATTGGTAAGTGAGAATATAAAGCCCGTTTAGCTAAGGATGTATTTAAATAAGAAGCAGTGGTGGTTAATCTAAGCATAGAGGAAGTTAAGCACAGTGGTGGTAAGGATTATAAATTAGGTAAGGGGGCGGTTAGCTGTTATCAGATTAGGTGTACTGGCGTTATCGTTATTAAGGGTGTCCCAGACTTAGTATATCTCTTAAAAAAGGGTTATTATTATATAGTGTTCCTCTTACACACTGTAAAAGTAGCCTTAACACTCCCATATATTTAAGGCAGCGTACGCCTTTAAGAGCAGGTAGCTCTTTTTAAGGGTAGCCTAGTAGATAATAATAACTTTACTTACCTGTTAAAGCTGCCTAATGTAAAGAGGGTTAATAACCAGGTTCTTATAAGTAGGTAACTATAGGGTGTAAACCTTCTACGCGTCAAATAGGGCTTTAGACAGGTTATATTACTGTAAGTAAATAAGCCTATTACTGATCTCTACCCCCCCAGGCACTAAGGTTACCGTTATACTGCCAGCCTCCCCAGTTATAGCCTATAGGTAGAAAGCTACTAGCAGCTTAGGTGTACAGGGGCTGGGAGGTCCTTTATCTTCCCTGCTATCTTTACCACCTTAATATCTCTTTAAACGCTTCTATTACCCCCACTTACCTTTACCTCTATTATTATTAAACTATACACTACCTTAAGTTATTATTCGCTCCACCTTAGTTACTACCTAGTTAATAGCCCTATTAGCTCCCTCTTTAGGGGACTTAAGTGGGGACGTAAAGGCCCTATAGCAGTAAAGATTAATAACTTCACCTTCTTTATCTAGGGGTATGCCCTCCTTTTCACTACTTAAGCCGCTACTATTCTTATAATTACTATCTTTTAGGTCCCGTGTAACTTACTTTTTAATCCACTCCTCCTAGGATTTAAGGATTACCTTTAAGTAATAGGTGTGGTATAGGTACGTCTTTACTACCTTATCTATTACGTTATATAATAAGGTAGTTAATATGGTAATAATCTGCTTCCCTAAATTAACAAACGTCTTATTGTCATTTAAGAAATAGGAGTTAAAGTAAGTCTCTTAATACTCTAGGAACTAATTAATTATAGGTTTAAACCCTTTACCTGCTACTATTACTTTATAATTAACTAATAATATAAATTAGAGTTTAATATTCTTATAAGTAATGTAAATAATAAAGTCCTTAAAGTGAGAAAGATATTTAAAGTTACCCTTAATATTTACTTAGATATTATTAGTTAGCGCCTTAAAGTGTTACCTTCCTAATATAAGCCCTATATATTACATCCTCCCTATGCCTTAAGGTATATTATAATCCTTACCGTTACTATTACCCTCTTTAATAACTGTACCTTAAGGGTAGGTTATCCTAGCTTCTCCTAATATATATATAAGATATATTACAGCCTAGTAACTTTATAGGATATATTAGGTAATGTTTACATTATAAACTATTACACCATTCTTATCAGGTATTAAAGTAGTTGTAAGGATAGTGGGAGCTAATATAATATTAAATTATAAGTTATACTATTTACCTAATAATAATATTAATATAAGCTTACAGGTTAAATTGTTAGTGATAGTGTTAGCTTACAGCCTTTTATTAATGGGGCGCTTATATAACTTAGGAAAGAATATATACACACTTATTACATCCCAGCTTATCACTTACCTAAGGCTGTAATGTGGGATGTGATGTAACAGTATAAGGACCTATTCCTTTAATGGTAAGTTTAGTATTATTAGGATAGGGATACTAAGATAAACGTTAGTGATAATATTCTTATTATTATACCTGTCTGGGTATTAGCGGATCCCCTAGTGGATAATAGTAAGTAACGTCCTAAACGTATATATATTATTAATATTGTAAGATATAAGTAACGGGAGGGTAATAACAGTTATAATACTGTAATATACTACTATGTAAAGGTATGTCGGTACGTCCTTATCCTTCTAGCTGTCGTGGCCTTTAAAAGTAACATAGCAGTTAAGACTAGGAGGGTATTTAGTAAAGCTTAGTTGTCTACTATTAAGTATATTTAGTATTAGGCCCCCTTCTGCCACTGCGAACATTACAGTAAGGTCTTAGTTATCCTACTAAGGCTGCCCTTAAGCTGTGGGTGATAGTCTTAATTACTGCCATAACCTGTTAGTTACATCTGCCAGCAAGCCGTAATCTGGTGAGACTCTTTCACCTTAATGGAGTGTTATATACTTAAGGGAGAGGGGGTTAGCAGTTACCTTATATATTTTAACAATATAGGTAAAGAGCTATCATAACTACTATACTAAAAACACGTAAAGCGGCTTCCTATAAGTTGGCTAGGTGTAAGGTAATCCTAATAAGCTGCTGTAAGTTACGTCTTTAACGTTAGTCTCCACCTTTTTACCCTAATTACTGTGTAAGGGCAGTTCTTAACAGTCTAATATTAACCTTACTACGCTACTTTAAACTTATAATAACTGCCTACTACCCTAGCTAAATAACGTACCCTTACTGCTAAATGGTAATAACCTGTTACTACTCCTGGCCTAGCTAACACTCCCAACCCTATAACCACCACTACTTTACAGTATAGAGGGACATAAAAGCGATAAAGACCCTAAGGCGTTACTTCGGGCTTCTAATACCCCCTTACAGTCCTAGCTAAATAGTGTACCCTTATTACCTCTAAATGGTAATAACTTACTACTACTCTTACTATCCCCTAGTAAGTTACCACTTCCACTACCTCCACTAGCCTAGCTGATACTCCTAGCCCTACCTCTATTACTGCTTTATAATGTAAGATTATTTAGTAATGAGGGGGGAGGTTATAATATAAATGGGAGTTAGTATTACTGGGTAGTGATGGGAGTAGGTAAGCTAGGTTAAAAGTGGGGCAGCTTAATACTTACCCCTGCCATTATATTACAGATATTAAAAGTGCCGGTTAATATACGTTAGGTAAGGTGGGACTGTTATAAGGTAGATAATAACGGCCTGCTTATATGTTAGTTATTAGCAGCTGGTAAGATAGGCTGTAAATGTTACAATAGGCTATTACTTTCTTCCGTTTAGTTATAGTTATCTTACATGCTGGCCACTATCGGCAGGAGGGTTAGTAACTATAGTGCTAATAGGTATTACTATTATAGTAGGTTACTAAGTTATAAGCTGTTACAGCTTCCTGTTATTATTAAATAGATGTTATAAGAGCCGATTATTACCACCTTTAATAACGCCTTTTTACTAGTTAGTTTAGGGGTTTTCTTACTACTAAGAACTTCTTTATTTTTCTAACGCCTTAGGTCCTTATTATCCCCAACCCTAACTAGCAGCTGCATAGCAGGACTTAACAACAGCCAATTATGTAACATCACCATAAGTTTTACCTCTACAGTCTCACACTTTATAACCTGTTAAGAGAAGTTTTATAATGCGTTCTTAGGAAAGACGTTATTAAAGTAGCTGCTGTTTAAAAGCTTTTTAAGTTTTAAGAGGTATATCTCTTTTACCCATGTTTCCCCAGAAGGTCCTTAGTTACCCCCCTTAACACCAGCTTATTTATGTTAATTGTTACTATTAGTGACATTTTAGGTTAGCTAGTTTATATCTTCTTATACTGTAATTACGATAGATAGTTATTATAAATAAGTGGCTAATACTGGTTATTACGTTTAGTTAAAAAGGTTATAATATAGTGGGTATGTTACTTAAGAAGCGTACCTGTTGCTGCGCTAGCGTTACTCTCCCTCCCTCCTTTTCATTAATAGTAAACGCTGTAAGTGAAAACCTAAACTGGTCGTATATAGGTTACTATAGCGGTAGGGACTTAATATAAGGGTAACTAGCCGGGACAGGATCTAGTATTAGTGCTGTTAGTTTAATTACGCTAGTATTATCTCTCTTAATAAGTATAGTGAATGGTTATTAAAAGTAACCTTACGGTAAGTTATTAATAGCAGTTAAACGCGGTAGCGGAGTTAATAGTAGCGTGCGTGGTAGAGGAAGACTACTATTTACAGTAATACTAGTAGCTAGGTTAATCGTCTATATTTATGTTTATAAGGGGGCTAGTTACTAGTAGTTAATTAATGGTTTTATAAGAATGCCTTCACGTTACCTCCTTGCCTAGTTAGCCACGTTACGTCGGTTTTACTCTCTTTTAGCTACTCTCACTTCCTCTTTAATGGTGTATAACTTAAAACGAACTATATTACATTACTAAGCTGGCCGTGGTAATAGGTGTTAGTCGTGTGAATTTACTGATGGAGTAACCTGGTATATTACTCTTTAATAGCAGTAATCTGTTAATGTGTAGCTTTTTACGTTTTCCGGAAAACCTTCTTCCCTTTATGGTCGATTTAGGGTAATCTTTTAACATTAACTCTAGATAATAATAGGGTGTCTATCGTCTGTGTTTTTATAATTGTGACAATTAATAATGTTACGTTATTACCTTTTTTAAGACTATTTAATAAGCTGTGGTTATTAAACCAGTTAAAGCAGTCATTTTAGTAAATTAACTGGTTTACTAATAGTGTAGAGCCTTTATTTATATCTCTCTATATGTAACGTATATACAGTGTTACTTTAATAAAGCTTTATTTAACGCTATTAATACACATATTAAAAGGTGCCCTAAACATTAACATCTACTTACGTCATAAAGTTCTATAATATAACATTTTTACAATTCCTATACAAATGTATCTAAATTCTAATTAGAGCTTCTTTATACATTATCTATAATATGTACTAGTTTTAGGGATATTTAGATGTAGATGGGAGGAGGAGTTAATTTACATGTTAAACCTCCATGATTTATATAATAAAATACATACTTTTTCCCTCTATTATAAACCATACTACCACCTTTTTTCAAATCTCTTAGAAAATTAAATAAAGCGATTAAAGAGGACCAGGGTATTCTTCTATATAAAATATACAACCTTTAGCCTAATCGTTAAAATGTAGTTATTAAAGAATTGTAAATATAGTAATAATTTAGGTAAACTTAGGGTTTAACCACCTGTTACACCACGGATGATTACCCACCTATAAAACGGTTTACATCGTTAAAATCCTTATACTCCTACCTCTTTATTAATATAGGACTTACTTTAATAGGATATATATTATATAAAGGATGTTATAGTTTCTCTATGTGTTTAATAAGGGTAGCGGGGTTTTTTAATCTTAATGGGTGTGGCTTAAAAAGTCACATACGTAGCCTTATATTAGTAGGTTTTTACTAAATCTTACACATATAATAAGGACTAGCGTAATAACCTTAACGATAAGGTTTAGATAGTTAAAAACCCAGGAGTTATTAGAAAAAGAAAAGTCTAGGTAAAAGACGGTAGTAAAAAGCTTTGAAAACTTCATAAATCTTACCTAAGGGAGTTTAATTAGTTCCTAACTTATAATATCTAAAGTACGTTTATTAAAGGCCAGCAGCTACTTAATATAAGAATTCCGATTTAAATATGTAATAATAAAAAGTGGCCCTAATACGTCTGTTAAGTGACGTATAAAGGCCCTGATAAGGTTAAGCCTTCAGTATTCTTAGGGATTAAAGTAAAAGGATTTAACATACACTAAACAGACCCACTAAACTTCCAGATTATATTGTAAAAGCATTTAACTTAAAATAAATGAATTTAAGAGATGTAATAACATGTATTAAACAGACCCAGACCCACTGGATTTCTAGATCATATTATAAAAGCATCTAACTTAGAATAAATAAATCTAAGAGATGTGATAGCGTTTACTAAACAGACCTATTAGACTTCCAGATCATACTGTAAAAGCATCTGACTTAAAATAAATAAATCTAAGAGATGTAATAATGTATATTAAATAAACCCATTAGATTTCCAGATTATACTGTAAAAGCATTTAACTTAAAATAAATAAATTTGAGAGATATAATAGCATATATTAAACAGACCCAGACCCACTAGACTTCCAGATTATACTGTAAAAGTATCTGACTTAGAATAAATAAATCTGAGAGATGTGATGGCGTTTACTAAACAGACCTATTAGACTTCCAGATCATACTGTAAAAGCATCTGACTTTAAATGAATAAATCTAAGAGATATAATAGCGTTTATTAAATAAACCCACTAGACTTCCAGATCATACTGTAAAAACATCTAACTTAAAATAAATAAATCTAAGAGATGTGATAACGTGTGTGTTAAAGGGTATTAAAATGTTAAACTTAAATAATATACCACCTGGCAACTTAAGGTGCTTAAGGCTCGGTATACTAGAAGCAGCATAAGGGCTATTATAAGGCTACTTTTTAAAAGTCCTTTTTAACAGGCGATATTACGCCTTCCTATATTGTGAAAAGACCTTTTTCCATTAGGAAAAGGTCTTCTTATATTATGAAAAGGCCTTTTTCCGTTAGGAAAAGGCCTTCTTACATTATAAAAAGACCTTTTTCCGTTAGGAAAAGGCCTTCTTACATTATGAAAAGACCTTTTTCCGTTGGGAAAAGGCCTTCTTATATTATAAAAAGGCCTTGTTACATTAGGAAATAACCTTTTATTACAACCTGCATTTATTACAGGCTTTAAGAGGACTGGCACAGGTTAAGATAGAATGTATAGCAGGACGTTAAAGATTAAGTGGGTGTTCTAAAGACGGCTTATTAAGCTAACACTCCTAAATGGGGGTTTAATGTTACTGTAAGTCGTTATCACTATAATAAATAAAGGTAAGTCTAAATAGTAAGATATAAATAAATAATTAAATACTAGTGAGAGGAACTAAAAGTCCCTTACGGCTATTCTAAGCATAATAATATCTATCTATATTAGTTAATTAAAAGGTACTCTGTACTTTACTTAGTAAGGTTCTACTTAACAAGGGACTAAACACCCTACTACTAAACACCTCCTACTTAATAACCCTGTAAATGCTTAATAGGTAAGTAGGTTTATTAAGACTAAGTAACAACTGATTAGTTGTAAGGGCTTTAAGTCTTTACACCCCTAGCTTAATACGCAGTATTATATGTGCTGCCTCCCTACACTGTTCTTTCTACAGGGGTTTTATCAGGTGGTGCTAGCTTAAGTGACGGCTTGTAAGGTTATCTAACCTTCCTGTATTAGGAAGACACCTTCCTACATATATAAACTAGCCATCCCATTATAATCCTTATACATATTATTATTAAAATAATCCTATCTTTTATTAAAAGTTTTAATAAGTTAAATCTTAATGTTCCATAATCTATATTAACTACCTTTACGGCTTTTAAGTTATTTATAACTTAACTGGAGAAGAAGACCTTTTAAGATTAATATCTGCTTTATGTGAAACGTTAGGAATCTTAAAATCTACACTTACCTTTTATTTAACTAATATACTAGTTTAACTTATATTTAAAGACTCTTTTTCCTTTAAATGCCCTATAGTAAACCAGCTAGTTTAAAGTGCTGTAGTTTATTAACCCTCACCTTTTAAAGTATTAGACTGTAAAAGGTAGTTTTATATATATTATAATAATAATTATAGTTATTAGTAGTAGTAATAATGTTTTATAAAAGTGGTGTATTATAGTAGTTATATATTAATATTAATAATAGTTATATATGTTAGTATTAGTTATAATGGGGTTGGAATATGCATACCTAAAGGTGTATTTGGTTTTTGTGTAGGTGGGGAATCTATAGCTGTTGGCCAGTGCACTATAACAGTGGTAGTGGCTAATAGGCTAGTGGAACGTGTATACACTAAGCTGCGTTTAGTTTTTACTTAGATGGGGAGTCTGTGGCTTTTGGCCAGTGCACTGTGGCAGTGGTGGTGGCTAGTGGGCTGGTGGAACGTACATGCACTAGGCTTCGTTTAGTTATTGCTTAGGTGGGGAGTCTGTGGCTTTTAGCCAGTGTACTGTGGCAGTAGTGGTAACTAGTGGGCTGGTGGAACGTGTATGCACTAAGCTGTGTTTAGTTATTACTTAAGTGGGGAGTCTGTGGCTTTTAGCTAGTGCACTATAGTAATGGTGGTGGCTAGTGGGCTAGTGGAACGTGCATACACTAAGCTGCGTTTAGTTATTACTTAAGTGGGGAGTCTGTGGCTTTTAGCCAGTGCACTGTGGCAGTGGTGGTGGCTAGTGGGCTGGTGGAACGTACATGTACTAGGCTGCGTTTAGTTATTACTTAAGTGGAGAATCTGTCTGTTTTAGGTTATTACTTAAGTGGAGTATATATAGGGTCCTGGTATATATGTGAGTTAAACTGCTTTAAGTTATTACTTAGGTGGAGTCATTACTGTTTTAGGTTATTACTTAGGTAGGGTTTTAAAGTGGGGCGTTTTAAGTGAAAAATTGAAAAACTTGCACTTTTAAAGAATATTCAATTAATTAACTAAAATAGTTAGCGTAAAACGAATTTAAGTTCTGTATTACAAATTGATGAAATATTATAATGTGTAAATTTTATAAAATGTTATCTTTAAATAAGCCTAACCCTAAGGCAGAAAGCATAGAGAGATGAGCGAGTGAAACGTAGCGGGAGGGGGGAAGGAAGACGGCCTGGTCTTATTTGTTTATTCGTGCCCGCACGTGGGAAACTTCCGAGTGGCTGGCCTTCCCCCTTTTCGTCACCAAAAAACCGGTGCCCACATCTCATCCCCAGGGTGCATAAGACGAGAAACACCTATGACAAGCAAGCCCGTGTGCCCAGTGAAAGACCCCACTGTTTAGGTCAGTAGTAATCCTTCTTATACTACGTAATATGCGCTGCGCGGATTACTTATTTAGCGCGTCTAGGCAGACCAGGCTTTTAAGGCAGGCGCGAGCAGGCCAAAGGCTTGGCCAGTGCAACATTATTTCTGGAATTCCCTAACATTTAGCTTGATTTGCCTAACTGATTTTTCTATAGTGTCTCTGTCCCCTGCCTAAGTTAGCCATTTACAGGCAATTAGGCAGCCAAAACAGCTATAAGCTGTCCGGGGTTCTGGGTGCGAAGACGCTTGCAAAAGTGTGGCACCCATAGGTACACCCGCCATCCGTGCCGTACGCGACCGCAAGTAGGGGATTTACACCTCACTGTTCTGCCTTCGATCTTACAAGCATGCACCACTTGAATTGCCCCAAACTCCGCCGCCACTGCATTCAAGAAAAACAAGGTGCCCTAAATGAAAAAAAAGAGACCCAATGGTATCAACAAGCCCTAAATCTCAACACCCACGAAGTGAGCGAAGATGCCACGGGCCCAGACATGACCGCTGACTCGGGCGGAGATCTGATAGATCCTAGGACACAAATGGCATGCAAAAGTGTCAGAAATAGCTCTATTTGCTAGGCCTCTTCGATGATATCGAGAGCGCAACCCCGCAACCCTCAGACCTTCCTGAGAACCTGGGCAAACGTCGGCTCGCTAAATGAAGCTAAAGCAGGATAATCATAGTCTGTAGATAGTCGTCCGTTCCTTCGTATCGATTGTTTCTTATGCCTTTCCAGCATACCACGAGGCCTGGTCTTCGATAGTGGTCATCCTCTGGGGAGATAGGGCCACCTCTTCGGAGGTGTATGCATATACTTACCTTGCCCCTAGTAGTGATGGACAAAGTCATGGATATCAGCGAACGACAGAAATCAAGTCCTTTGCAAGGGCCAAAATGGCAGTGAAAGTACCAGGATGTGCCGCTGCATATTGACATGTCCCAATAAGTTTGTATCAGGTACCGCTAGGCTGCATATTTTCGCTAAGAGGATTATGTATCATATCGGCTCAACGTGGTGCAAAAGCCACGGTTGGGTAGTCGGAGGAGACCACCGACTTACACCGGGCCGATGGGCCGTTGACGGGTGGCGCCGTTGTGGGGCACCATCAACATCAATTGCCGATCACGATTCGCCTCCCACTCGTGCGGTCTGGCACATGTGAAGAAGCCCACACCCACATTCGCGAGGTGAATACCGCACTCACCCAGATCCAACAGAAAAAAAACCAACCCCTTTTCTGTAGCACACCGCAAAACAAACATTGGCAACATACTCCCCCAACCATCTCTCCCAATACTTCCGTCACATCCAACTCCTCCCATCTTCCCTCAACCTCAATAGCGCAACCCTCACCAACCTCCGGACCCTCATAACCCACCATTGACTCCCCTTCGAAAGTGTCTCCCACCACTACCCCCCCACGCACACCTTCTCCCTCGACCCGCAAGACCTCCTCGCCAAGATCATCAACCGCAACCGCAACGGCTGCTGCACATAGATAAGGTCACGAGGAAGGTGAGTGAGAACTCGTAGGTGTTAAAACAGTTAAAGACGAAAGAGGACAGAGTGGCGGTGTTGCAGAAGTGGTTTGGTATCGAGGTAACTGAAGTGGAGAAATAGTGAATTACGGAACTGCCAACGGAGATAAGGGGTCTGGAAATGGTCGTAGGCGGTGAGGTTGCAGTGAACCAGAGACGAAAAAACCTCCTACAGCCTTTGTATCGCGGCAGGGTCGCCACTTTCACTCTTGAAACCGACCAGCCCGTTCCGCTCATCGCGGTTGCGGAAGGTAACACTCCGTGACTAGGAAGCCAGAAGACCACAACGGACGCTCCAACTTTGTTCCTTGAGCCGAAGCAGCTACAGAATAACGCAGCATGGTCCGTTGCCACGATTATTGATGTTGTCTCTGGGCCTGGTGCGGACGCCATCCCGATAACGACCTCGACCAAAAGTTGATGCGGCTTCGATTGAATCCTCTCTTTCCTTCCCTCGGTTCAATTGTAATACTTCGGTGAGTCCCTGGTTCTGTTGAAATCTTGATGCCGTCAGCGAAACGTTTTCCCGGGGATGAGGAGGTGGTCGCTGGGATGGGCTTACTGGACGGATGTCTGCAGCTGCTCAAAACGTCTCGTCTTATCCTCTAACTGTTTCCGCGCTTTTTAAATCTGGGACGAGTTGATGAGTGCCTTCCACGTTCGGCATCTCCCTGAGGTGACACGGCCCGCAACAGACTCGATCTCACTGCAGGCGGCGAGGATGTCGTCTAGGGCGGCGTGCAGAAAGAGGGTGTTCTCTGCCAGGCTCTGAGCTGTGTATTTCGAAACGATGTAACCTCGCCGGATCTTTTCCGTCCAGTCTCTTATCAGTTGCATCTCGGCAACAAGATCGCGGAAATGCTGGACAGCCCGGCCCGTGAGGGTCTTCCTGGCAAGCTTGAAGAGCCATGCGAGAATGGACTTGAACCCAACGATGATGCTAACGAGTGCCAAAGCTTCAGGAATAACCAACGTCATGTCGACTGCTCTGTGTGATGAGGTGTCCTTCGTGAGAAGATGACAGGGTTTGGTGAGGAATAGAAGTGGAGGACAAAAATGATTTCGACGCTGCGGGATGGTCATCCGGATAGCTGAATTTGCCCCTGCTCTCACTCTCACACTACTCGGGCGCGCAAATTCGCCTTGGGCTTTCTTGCACGTTCATGGTGCGTTGTGCAGGTTGATGCTGACGCCTAGCGAATCAGGGCACTTCACACAGACGTCACATCATGAGATTTGAGGTACAGTACGGACTACTTTACTTGCAGCTGCATTAGCGTCCGACGGCTGGAAGGTGCATTTCAGCCTTGAGACTGCGCCACGCACCGTAACAATTTTTCCTTAATTAGAATAATGTTCAGCTGAGAGCTCAGTGAATGTAACTCAGAAAAAGAATTCATACTCACCGCCCAATGAAGACTACAAATAATAACAGGGGGGCGCCCAAACAACCTACTGCCCAAAAGTTGCCTAATCCTAGCTAGCCCTGTTGTAACACGAGTCTGTTCGTCAGTCTTCCTACCATTTCATTTCCCTAGCTAGATGTGGCCTTCTCGAGTATGTGCCTCAGCCTACCAGGTTAGCGAAGATGTTAGACATCCTGCTGTCTGTATAGGAAGGTTGAATTTGACAGTAATTAGTTCAGTAGATCTCCAAATTCTCGTCAACGTCCTACTGATACTCTATGTGAATAGAAGATGGGTTCCTGTATAAATCGATCTGCTTAGTGGATCTGTCACGCACGACTAAGGCAGGTATCTACAAGCCCAGCACTTCGAGCACTAGGAGATATATTATTATGTATGGCTAGAGAAGCCTCCAACAGCGATCTCAGATAAATGGCCTCAGACCTAAAAAGCAAGTCCCTGCAAGCTTTGCTTTTTGGAACAATCCCCAGAATGTATTTGGAGTGACAAAATGGCTATCCTATTCCTAGCTAAATGTAACATGCCACAGTCCTTTTCACTGGCATATGAGTGGTGCGTCCCTGAATTACCCGCAGGTATTGCAATGGTTGCAGCAATTGACACCGGGGGGGCAGCAGCAGCTTGCGGGATCCCAGCCGGAACACGGGCATTCTTTGCATTGACGCCTATCCAGCGCGGTCAGTCGGGCCAGAACCAAGGATCCGTCTTCCATCTGCACGACCCCTCTATTGCGTTGAGAGAGATCCGGACGGGGGACCTGAAAGGGGGAAGTTAGCGATACCTCGATCAAATACATTCATTATTACGGTGAGTAATGCGGTCACGCACCTGCGGGGAAGCGGCGGCCACCGCGAGCCAGTTGAGGTAGATGATGAGATGCGAGGAGAGCTTCATGTTGACTGATTTATGGACGAGTAAAGGGGGAAGAGCTGAGTGTTTGGTGGTTGTTGTGCCGGAGGGTGAAAATGGCAACATCGATAGCGAGACCACCCATATATGTATTTATACTTGAGAAACACTCATAGAGAGGATAAGAATTTGAAGTCTTAACATACGCGGCATTGTCACGTGAGCTATCCGAGGTATCGGACTCTCTTGCCGCTGTCTCCACAGATCTCTCCGTCGAGGGGTTTCGTCCGTGTCTAGATAACCAATGCCTCTATATTGAGGTTCCACCGAGATGATCCTTTCCAGGCAGCAACGATGATCGTTGCCCTCACGGGCGAGCGATACTTCCAGGACCTTGCGGAGCATAAATCAGAGTTGTAGTTCTCGGATAGTTTAGGTAGTGTCCGAGGGAAACCGATTCGGTAGAGTTCCTTCATCTGGCCTCGATACAGCGGGCGGCATATTCGAAGTTGCAGTATAATGGAATCTCGCAAAGATACCTGATCAGTTGAACGCGGGCATGCATGTGGAGCCCGTAAGCTAGGTGATGCCAGAGGGGCCCAAGTGTACTCCAAGGCCGGTTTTTGCGGAGGGAATATTCGGTGAAATTACCTATTCTGGAAAACAACAAACACCCATGTGCAGCGATAAAACCCTAAATCTGTCTGTGTCCACTACTAACAACGGCAAAAACACCCACTGTCTTGCGCCCAGAAACCCCAACCATTTCCCCAAATTTATACCTCCTCTCTGGAAAATCCATCATTTCAGTTTCTCCCACTTCACTCCGAGGAGGCGACCGAGAAGAAGGAGATGAAGAAGATGAAGGGCAAGTAAACTCCGCCGCAACCTCTGAATCACAAAGATAATACACCCTCCCTGCAAGACTCGCCGGATCGATGGGCATATCAGGGTACTTGACAAACAGCAAAGCCCAGCCCAGCGCGATGATCATGAAGGCCAGACTCCCCACCGCCGTCCAGGCGCAGATGATGTGCAACTGCCAAGTCTGTACGGGAGAAAAGGGAACGTTGGAAAGTAAGATTGGCGTGAACTTAGCGAGGATGTCGCAGAGGGCGATGACCGAGGGGAAGAGTTCCCGGCGGAGGAACACCGAGGAAAACAGGCCTGTGAAGACGGTTGTGGGTGGGGTTGTTGTCAGAGCTGAGAGAGGGGCGCCGTTGGGAGCGCTGGCAAGGAGGCGGTAGGGTTCGACGGTTATTATTCCTGTTTTGGGGCAGTGATTAATCCAATTTTCTCAAGGTGGTAAAATGCAGGAGTAAAACTCACGAGCATAGTAAGCATCCCAGAAGGAGGTCAACACTACACCAAACCCCGTGAACAATACCCGGACGCCAAAGTCTTGCTGGTTCATAAACTTCTCAAATACCGTGTCGGGGTCCTGTATAGCCGTGTAGTACGTGACGAGAATGATTAGTCCGGCCATGTACAGGAGACCACAGCATTCATACATCTTTTTGGACGAGATGCGCTGGCCACGGCCCATCCTGAACAAGGCTCCCTTGACCAGCGTGCCAAATCGCGAGTCGTACGTTCTTTTCCAGGCGCTACAAATCTTTTGTTGCAGAGTGGCTCGAGACCTGAATGACTGGCTGGCCACCATTTCTTTCTCGTCATGTTCGACAACAAGAATCCCATACTGCATTTCCCGTCGCCCTCCTTTGGAAGAGGCAGGAAAATACCCCAGCAAAAAACGAAGCCCACGAAACGCATCAATGACGTGCTGATCTGAGATCTCGTCTTTGCCCCCCGCCGTGGTCGCCGCCTCATCTCCAAGACTCCTAAACGCCCCCCTCAGGTCTCCATTCTGCACCAGCTTTGCCGTAGCCGCGATGCCTCCCTGCGGCCCCGCCACGCCAGAGCACCACTTATTCCATGGCAAGAGCAACAACCCCGCGGCCCCAACCACCATGGCCAACTCGACGGTCAATATCGCCTGCAACGCCCGTGCCGGAGCGAGAAACACCCCCACGCCGATGTAGCAGCCGGAAAAGTCATCGTGCTTGCAGTGGCCGGCGAGCCGGATGCCCACCGCCTCGCTGGACAGCGCGGTGGCTACTGCCGGGAGCAACACGAGCAGGTGCGCCAAGAGGGGGAGCGGGTCTTTGTCCTCGCGGGCGATGCGCAAGCTGGTGAGAGCGTTGCCGAAGAGGCCGTGGGGAAGCACGAGGGACTGCGCCGCGGTGGCGCCGCCGTCTGGGGTCTTTTTCGTCAGGCGGTGGAAGGGCAGGAGGGCAGTGAGGTTGGAGAGGAGCATCTCGGCGAGGATGGATAGGAGGATTGCGCTCAACACGGGGGTGAAGAAGGTGGCCCAGTATTCTGGGTTGGTAAGCATGTAGAAGCCGGAGCCGTCGGTGAGGAAGGTGGATGCGCTGGGCATGGCGGCTTCGGTGACGGTGGCGGTGGGGCTTCCTTTTGCGTCGGTAAGGGTGACTACGGAGGTGATTCCGCCTGGGAGAGGGACGGTTTCCTGGGCGATGGAACGGCCAACAGTGACTGTGGCTGTTGGGGCGCCGCGGCCATCGCGGAGGGTAACGACCGAATCGCTGAGATAACGGGTGCTGGTTGTGAAGGGGACGCCGTTGGAGTCGGTAAGGATGTAGAGTTGGGCGGATAGGGTAGCCGTCGGCCATCCTCGACTGTCGCTTAGGGTAGTAAGCAAGAGAGTTGGACTTTCTGTGGGTGCGGAGATGGAACCGAGAGCGGTGCTTGTCGTGTAGGGTGTCCCGTCTGCGTTCTTCAACGTGAAGACGACCATCTGAACTGTTGCGGTTGCGGTTGGCGAGCCCCTCTCGTCTCGTTCGGTCAGGGTGGTAGTGACGGGGTTGCAGTTACCATGTAATGCAAGGCCCGGCACGCCGTCAACGGTGTCGCACGGCATTCTCGACCCGCCCTTCTTGGCGCGAACATCGATCTCGGAATGGACCCAGCAGCCGCCCTGGTCAAGCGACTTCTTTTCCATGTCGGTCGACTGCTTCCACCGCTTCCAGCAGTTATCATTGTGAAAGACAAAGGAGCCTGCGTTGCACGTGATGGCACCCGCAGATATGAATGCGCCTCCAATCCCATCGGTGACGACATCACGGCAGTCTTTATCCGACGCCGTGGCTTCGAACTCGGCGTCTAGGTCTCGATAGTTAAAGACAGTGGACCCACCTCGGATGCTCAGCATCCAGACAAGGCCGATAGTTGGGCCGGTCAGCTGGCCGTGTTTCGAGGGGCCCGGGATTCGTGGCTGGAGGGAGGAGTGGTTCCAGCCTTGAGATTGGTTCCCCGTCTGCAGATACTCGAGCCACTCCGGTGCGTAGGCCTGTCGGCCGGCGAAAGCGACGGGTGGCCGCAACACTGTGCCGTTGACCGTGATATTTGTGTCTCTCGTCATGTATGCCGAATTGCTCCGGAGTGTGGTGGACATTGGGGTCTGCCTAGCCTGAACAAGCTGTGTTGTGAAAAAGACGTCTCGGTCTTGCTCAAGACTCGGGTCCTGCGCGGCCGGGATCTCCTGGACGCCGTGCTGGGCGGGGAGGCTTCGACAACCCCATTCTAGGATTCCGATCAGAAAGATGACGTACGAAGTGAAAACGACGAAAAAAGGCCACCGCAGAAAGATAGGCCGGTAGTTGGGCGTCTCCATGGTGGCATCCCGGTGTTCATCTCTTGGGCGCCTGTCTGTGTTGCGAGACATGATGGCATGATGTGAAATTACTGTGTAGGTTTTTGTCTGTTCAATCGTCCTAATTGCAGGTGCAGCGGTCGAGAGAGGCAAAAACATCAGTTGATGATAGATCTGCTTCGGCGAGCCCTCTGAGAGCAGGACCTGAACCTTATTTCCTCTGGTAGGTACCTTTGGGTCCTACAAAGTTTGAGAACACTATAGACTTGTGGCGCAGTGAAAGTGCCAAATGAAATCGCTAAGCGCTAGAATCGAGTTTATCCAATCACTTAACGTCCAGCGGCTAGTCTGCGCGTGTAACCATAAGCCCATAGCCTGCCGGTCACTAAATAGCACTTTAGCCGAAACCGTGCAGTGAGGCGGTGTTCGGCAGGAATATGTCATCGTTGTATGCCAGATATTGCGGTACTATTAGAGTAAGGGGTCAGCTTTTACATGTAGTTGTTATTCCTTCGACGATATCTCGCCAGTTAACAACCCGGAAAGATGGGATTTGCAGACTTCCTCAGATTCGACGAAGTTGCATACAAAGCAAAGGTCGCAACTCTTTCAACCGCGGAGTTCTAGCAGCGAGAAGCTCAGAAAATTCGTTAGCAGGTGTCAGCCCTGGCAGGCATTGGGGTTGGGCCACTCGGGTCGTTCGTAGCAGGGCCTTCGGCTCTCCCTTCTGCCGCCTTTAATTAGCGCCAAGGAGATATTTCGAAACAAAAACTCCAGATCTATCAGCTGAACTGCAGCGATGAGGCGTTTTGCTTGATGAAATGATATTAGTCGATGTGGCGATTCCGGCGGCTATCGGTATCGCAGCGGCAGGAATCGGCGGTTGTGCCGATAAGGCAGTAGGCCGATCACTGATCGAGACAATTATTGGTGGACATGTCACTGGAGAGACTGGTGTAAAGTTGGCTGGGCGGGCTTTGGATGTTCGGCATGCAAGTTAGCCGCAAATAATGCACGGGGGCACTGCGAATTCAATCAGGCGGGGGTGAAATGAGACCAGCAGGAGGATCAGTTGTCGCGCGAGAAACAAATTTCAAGGTCTAATCTCTAGCGGAGTGCCAGTCTCGCTCTCAGTCTTAATCAGTACAACCCAGCAACCCTGACAGTGTGGGTCTGGGTCTTCGTTCTGCCAGGGGGTCTAAGGCTTGCCTCCTTCGGAATAGTGCGCTAAGGCCGTATCACCACCTTTGAGGGTTCACCTCGCTCTGCTTATGATTGCTCTAGTATCTCTCTATCTTGTTAAAGGGCCTCGTTTTAAACGCAAAATACGGCACTATCGCATCGAACAACAGTATTTTGAGCCCTCTGGCTACTCTAGCGAGAATAAGGATGATGAGGAGTACGTACTGTTGGCTTTAGGTTTGAGTTTTGCGTGTCTCGTTTAATTAGCATTATGTTTGTGTTTTGAGCTGGGAATGTTAGTTAGCTTATTTTTTGTATGGGTTGCTAATAGACAGAGAGCTTTTGTGGATGTTGCTACATTTGTTACGGGCAAAGTGATATATTTTGGTACTGCATAGGGTAGTAAGTATTACTTTATGGCTGCTTTCAACGCGAGATCGACTTGCGAGAACGGTTAGATAGGGCGAGTATCTTCAGGGTCTGATTCTGGCACATTATTTCTGTTTTTTTAGTGCCTGTACGCAAGGTATAAAAACGGAAATTTCGTGTGCCCAGATCTGTCTCATAAAACAGCCTGGTACATTAAGTAAGACGAATCTAGGTATGTAAAATTTCCTTTTTCGTTCATCATCCTAAACTAAGGTAAGCTGTGGCTGATTTACCTTAAGCTTTCTCTGGTTCTTTTCTGAGATAGGTGTTACGGCCTGCACCGGTGAGGGCTGAGACAGGTCGTAGGAGTGATTCGTACTCAGGAGTACAAGGCACAGCCTAGGGTAAGGGAGATCCAAAGACTGAATGATGAAGCAAGTTCCTCGCAGACGGTTACACTGTCACAGTAGGCCGCTGCTCTATAATTCACAGGTAAGCTGAACAGTAGAGCACAAATGAACAATGTAATTACTTATGTGAGGAGCCAAGATTCCTCACTCGATCGTGGGTACGATAGTGGCTATCTATAGTAAGCTAGTCTGGAGGTAACTTGTAACCTGCTCGTCGGGTGCGAGTGCTCGTTGCGCGAGCGCTCTGCAGAACACGAGCGTGGTGCTCGTTGAGGTTGAGGTGATCGCAGTGCGATCACTTCGCAGGGCGCGAGCACACCTTGATTGGTCGCAAGGGCTTCGGGTCACCGTATGGTAGCTTTTTATGTTGATAAAGTAAAGTATAATTTCAATGTCAGAGTGGAGTAAGGTGGCAAATCTGAACACGATTTTATTACTCGTATGTTTTTAGCTCTCTGGCAAAGCTAGAGAACCTCTATTATAAGTGTGAATCATGGCAAGCTATTGCGCATCAGTTTACTCGGCTGTGGCAACCTATTACAAATTCACAGTGTGTGCGTCGTGGCAATATTGTGGAAATGGGTGACTAAATGTAGCAGAATCAATAATTATTTCCATCAATATCTGATGCTTAGTAATATCGATTGATTTTCAATCAATATATCGCTGACCACCCTGCCTAATAGAGAAGAACATGCGGATAAAACTGCTGTCCAAGTTCGGTTTCGTGCTCTAAGGTCCTCGTTCAGCCGCACTCCACCCCCTAGCAGACCTCGGACGGACAAACCGTAATATAAATTCTTAGGCGCATCTTTTCCGCTTCGGGATTTCCGTGGCGCCTCTTCACCCGCAGCCGATCGACGAGCACCGCGAGGGCTGCCAGGCGGGCAACCCAGTTGCCGCTCGCTCGCACGACGATTGGATCCGGTGGGAGGTTAAGAATCTCGTCCCAGCAGTCGAGCGAGATGAAATTCTTGCCTGTCGGCACCTTTTCGTGACCGTGGCACGGCTCGAGCGCGTTATGCTGTTGCGGCATACGTCGGACCATAGAATTGTGGAGCGCTGCGATGATGTCGATATCGGCGACCCACGGTGTCTCTGTTATGGACCGACACAACGGATTCTAACATCGAGACCTGGTTGTCGCCCCGCCCCCAGCCAATAGCCCCGTCGTATATGGGCGTGTATGCCTCCGTGAATGACAGGTGCATGCTTGTTGCCGAGAAGCTGTCCTCGGCTAATCCAGCGAAGCTTCGGTAGTTGGCTGTTCTCCATGCGGACTTGTCGATCTCCCACCATCAAGTCTTTCGGCGGTAGGAGCAATGTGATGCCAGAGTTTCCTACCTTAGCGGGGATATAGGGCACCGAAATAGCCTTGTATAGGACTGTAATCCTTGCCCAGTCACCCCAAGCCTTGCAGAGGGCCTCCAAGCCTTGCGGCAGGTGCGATAGGTGGTTGATTTAGTGGCTCCAGCGACTCAATTCAGGGCGCTGCAACAAAGGCACTTTACATCGATCCACATCCATCCACTGCAAGGGAGGCCATGGCACCAACTTTCCACAATGCGCACTCAATCAAATGCAGGCGACGGAGTGCCGGCATTTTTACCATTGCTGTACAGGCTATATCGCAGCGATTCAGTGCGAGCCATCCCACAAAGGCATTTGCGGTGGTGAAGGCCATTGCACATCGTGCAGGGTGTGTAAGCCAGGCCAGCGGTTGCCGTGCCACTGCTCAGGGCTAGCAATTCAGGGGCTCCATTCCATTAGGTTCAGGGGCAGGGGCTGGCTTCCCCGCAGTGCCTTCGCACCAGTGCCCTCGATTCCATTGCTTCTATGGCCTTGGATTCCATTGCTCCCATAGCCTTAGATTCATTACCTCCGTGGCTTTCAATTCAATCGCTTCTGTTACCGTAGATTCAGGCACTAGCTCACACCACTTCCACCTCCATTAGCCGCACCCTACCGCTCACACCACAACAATTGCACCTTCCTCCTCTCCACCACCAGCCATATAACCTCGCGTTACTTCCCAATGGTTAATTAGAATCAACATTTTGCTTCACTGGCTTAATTGGCAATTGCCTCGTAAGTGCGCATGTGACCTCCTGTTCGAATCGTAATTGTGACTATTGTAAAATGTGCAGTAGAAAGCCCCAAAATTGAAATCCACCGTAGAAAGCCCTGTAGAAAAGAAGGTGCACTGAAAAGTGGCCTAGGCCCCCTGAACGGAGCCTGGGAGCGCCCTTTTTTCGCGCCACTAGCCAGAATCCTGTAAGGCTTATTTATCCCGTGCAAGGGTTACAGTCCTTAGTTAGGATATTGTTTGGGGCATGGCTTAGAGCTCTGTACAAGCCCTGCACAAGGCCTATATCTCAGCGGGTACTCTCGGTAAGGTAGGTACGTTTCCTAGAATATGCACGAATTGGTGTGGCTTGCTCGTTTCGTATGGGTCTGAGAGGACATGAGCTAAGACCGTCAAGGTAATCGGTTATTAGCGTGGTGTCATTCGCTTCTCGCATCCCGGCTAGAAGCTGGGGAGAAGATTCTGGGCTTGCGATAAATTAGCTCACCTCTGCGGCTGCGTACATAGAGTCCCCACAGCAAAGGGCAAAAACGTCTGGCAAGATCTCGACATCTATATCGCAACTTCCGGACTCCAAGTATGCTATACAGGCGAATGCAGCTCCTCGGTCCACCACCAGGTTAGCTTGGATATGGCTCATGCTGGCGTTCGCATGTTGTCGGGGCTGTCTAGGTGCTGGTGCTTCGCTAGACTTGCGCACCGCTTTAGCGGTCCCGTGAAGCTCGTCTGACCTACTGTCATTGCCAGTCTGGTAAACGTCATCTGAGCTGCTGTCAGAGGAAGAGAAAGATTCATTACCAGGGCCGTCTTCGTCCCCGCGATATGATAAATCTCTCCCAAGAGTGGCAGAAGCCCATCTTGTGCGAATGAGCGGCCTATCCAGAGCACCGGTTGATACGGTAGCCTCTGGCAGTGACTCGTAGATAAGCCCTGCCGTGGAGAGAGCGTCGAGGGTCTGGCGGGGCATCGACTCAGAACTGGATCCGTCTTGAGGTATTTGAAACGCCTGTTCCGTAGTGAGCCATTCGTTCTTTAAGCAGAGTGAGAGGTTATCCAGTCCGAGTTGAAGGGAAGATCGGAGTGGGGAGGACCACATGGAAATAGAATCCTGGTCCTGGCCCGGCCTGCATGTGACTAGACGCAGAAAGGCTACTCTTTGATCGATGTCGTCGATCTTAGAGACCTGCGAGTCAAAGGAGCAAAGGGATTTGAGGTTCATAAAGGGGTCTTGAAGAGACTTTCGGACTCCAAAGAAGATTTTCCACCTCCTCCTTCCCAGCTCAAGAAGCCTGTTTACGACGTCGAGATTATGTCCCTTAAGGCGGAGGTACTCAAATGCGGTCTTGCAGAAGATACGAATCCAGTAGGGTGTAGGGTGGGGATAATCTTTCCGGTGCAACACTGCAAAGTATTGGAGGATCTGGTTGTCCCTAGCCTGTGTGTTTTGCCAGAGCGCAAGGGTAGCTCATAGTGCGGCGTAAGCGAACTGACTAAAGGTCACCTTGGAGGAGATGGAGTAAACCTCGGAGTCTCGCCTGATATGATAACTGTAAAACCGTAGATGTGCGAGGGACAGGGACTAGTAGAGCCTACGATGCGTATTGCTGCTGATAATCTCGGCCCCCGGATAACGGGACTTCGTTTCGGCGTTTAGGCCCAGGGACATTGTGCCGCTTGGTGGAATGAGGGGGCCGTTTATGGATACTTGGGTAGTCTTCCCGATGGTGACGACTATGTCGGGATACAAATGGCATGCAGACACACCGAGTAGAGCGGCACCGCTGACCGTTAGAGGTTGCCCACTGACTAGATCCTCCAATGTTCGCATGGCAATTTTCCAAGCATCAATGACGCTAGAGTACGTGTGAATGTCTTTGTTGATGGGGAGATCCAGGTTGTCGAGAATAAGCTCGAGTTGCTTTTGTTTGGTCTTTTTGATCCTGTCAGCGGACTGTAACCACGTACGAGTACTGTTGTGCCATTCGGTCAGCTGAGCGCGTGGCATGTCGAGCTTGGCGGCTGCGGCGTATGTGCTGAACGGCAGTCCTATCCCGCGGTCGAGACTTGCCACGATCTCTCTCTTTCTCTCCCTAACGAGCTCAACCCATATTGATGTGGCCTCTGGGGGTTCCCATGCGTGCGCCAAGAGACAGGCTAGTAACTGGACCTGTATTGCCGTGATGGATGATGTCGCTGCCGCCCAGATGCCCGCGCCATCGATGCTGACAAGCGAATCGAACAGTCTGCTGGGCCCTGTGTGCGATGTGTCGCGTTTCGACGCTGCCGCTATTTCGGAGACCCTCTTGCCATATGCCTTGACCAAATTTGGTGTCGGGCCGCAAACACCCTCAAAAAGATCCCCAAGTGTCCGCGCTGTCGTGTTGATTGAACCTAGCTCAGCTTCCTTCTTCTTGTTTGCCGATAAGCTTCTACCCAATGCCCTAAACTCCTCTGGAGCTTCGTATATGACGATGGAAAAGTCGATCTTAATGCTACCCCCTTAACCCCCATTCCCTCGCCGGCCAACGCGTGTCAAGATATCTCGCCGAGCCCCCGAGACTCGAAAACACACTCGTTGGCCTCTCGACCGGTACGACCGACATCGCTATTGCCGAAGCAGCTCACATGAAGCGGATCGCTGAGGAGCTCGCAAAGTTGGCACAATTCTGACTTTGTCGTCCACGACATCGATTTCCCACGACGACCAACTCAATAGACCTTCATGGCGTGTTGATAGCCGGGCTGCTTAACGGAGCGGGCCCCTTGTCTAACGGTGCTTTCAGAAACGGTGCTGATGTTCATGGGCGGATCATGGCAAGGAATGGTTGGAAATCTTCATGTCCCAAAGTATTTCCATCTCGTGCGCTGGATTTTCTACTGTACAGCAACGTGACGGAAAATATAACATACCGAATAAAGCCGGAGAGCGCCATTCCTGCCCCTTCACTTTCTCCCAAGCGTTCCATCTTGTTTCTTTCTTACAGTGACAACGGAATTCGCTCATGCCTACCGCTTTTCAAGCCAATGAGGAGTCAATCTCGCGTCTGCTGAAGATAGTGAGGTGCGCCAGTCTGAAGGCCAAAGGGCCCCCCCACCAGATATGTCCATCTCTCTTTTACCTGCACCCTACCCCTCAATATTAGAACAAACTCTCCACCGGCTTCTTCATTAAAAAACATACAGAAACCCCACTTTTCACTGAGCGGCACCAAACCGCTTCCCTCTGATGCAACCAATCCCGTGTTTTAACGCATAGCCCTGCAGGGGAGCAGGGCGTCCCGCAAACCTCATCGAGACTACATGCCCATGCTGCAGCATTACACCCCGAAAAATGCTTGAATAGCTGGCTAGGTACATATATTTATTTATTTTTCGCCCAGTAGCAACAGGACTTCCCCGAATACAGTACTTGATTTCCGCGCTCACATTCTTGGTTCCTTCCTCAAATATCCCCCCTTCCAATTCCCTGGTGCCAAAATGGTCTAGCGCGAGAACGCAGACCTTCCCCTTCTCGGACAGGCCGTTTATAGCATTAAAGAATAATTAGATTGCCGTTGCTCGGTTGTAAGAAAGTGTACGTGTCCGATTCCCCCAACGCTGCCCCGATAAGCGGAATCCCGACCATACAGTCCTGGTCTGGAAGGGGTCCGTAATTGAGTAGCCCAATCGTCTCGGTGGCGGTAGTAAGGAATGCAAGGGTTATCCGGAGACTGCCACTAACAATCTCGAGTGCATCCCTCCTGGGCCCCTAAACCCCTTTTCTTCTGACAGAATCTCTTGGATTCAAGATTTCCTAACACTAATTCTCAAACTACAAGCTGGCCATTTTAGGAACAGCGTTTTAGGCATGTGGCTTGATGGATCGAAGCAGTCCAAAATACGCTGTGATCTGCCGCCGACTGCCCTATATTTGAGTCTGTGATCTTTGAGCCTTAGATCTAGAGACACTTTCCAAAGCAGCAAAAGGGTAGGGGTCAGCAATGTATAATCAGCTGGGGCCTGAAAGTGCAACCAATTTCCCATCATCAGACTGCCCGCCGTCGCTTTCACTCGAACCATATCGCCGGTCTGCAAGAGGACAATACAGGTGAGATGGCGCTCCAGATCGTGAATTCAGCGGCATCCGCCCTCCTATTGCGGGACGCTCGTTTGATAAGGCGAATCGCCACGCTGATCGTTACCAAGATATGGATGGAGGAATTGGTGTAGTGATAATGAGTGAATGGCTGGCCCCCCAAAAAGTGCACAAAAAGGCCCAGATGTCGATGCCATACCCAGCACCACAAGTACAAGAAAACTACCTTTACCCTTTGTATATTTTTACAGATACCCGAGGAAAACGCAAATATCAGTACTCATGCGGCGAGGACTTGCTTCGGCCGAGATGGCTACACAAACTTGTAAAGTAAAGTGCAAGGTAGTCTGCACGCCCAGACACACTGTCAGCCTTATCCGCCTTCACAAGCCTTAGCTACCTTAGCTTACAAAGCTTACAAAGCACCCTATATTCCCGGGCAAGGTAGTACAAAGTTATTCCAAAATCACGTCCTGAACGTCGGGAAAGTGGATCCGGCTCTCGCCATACATCATGCCGTAGACGAACGCCTAACCGACAAGTCTGTACCGCCGCCGCTGCTGCTATCATACAAGGGAGATTGGTGGTAACGACGGCCGGAGGATGACGGGTGTGTCAGAGCCTGATAGAACCTACACCTCATCACCAGCACACATGTCGGCCGGACCGAGGCCGAGTAGCAGGCCGCCCTGGGTCCGAAAGACAGCCCTGCAGACCAGGCATAACTCGCTTTGGCGTCGGAACTCGCCGTTGAGCAGGTTTGCGCCGATAAAATAGCCGTAGAACTTTTGGCGGGCAGTGTCGCCGGCGACAGCCTTCTCTACGCCCAGGTCGGAGCATTCCCTCAACTTTTTTATCAGGAACGGCATACCGTATGGAGACCTGGTTAGCTCGGATCGGAAGGCGAAAATAACGGGCGTGTAGCGGTGTTCGCCAAGTGAGCGGTCGAAGTGGACGATGTTGAAATGGTGGAAGCGACCGACAAGCTGATCCGGCAGTGAACGCCTGGGGGTCCAATGGGGCATCACTCAGCGCAACGTGGTCTCTATAAAATTGATTGCGAGCGAAATATTTTCTTAGCAACTAGATCCAATGCGCCAGCTGTTTGCCATGGTGGTGAACCGGCTCCCTCGCGCCCTCCATGACAATCCTCCGCCGTCCCATTCAACAACACTTTCGTCATGGCACGCAGACTCGCGAGTCTCATCCTGCGGCAACTCTTGTACTCCGCTGCAGTGGTGCAACTTTAAGGGAGTTTTGCCCTGACCATGGATGGAGTATCATCGGGCGATGGAGGGTGAGTGAATCCAACACCGAGCACCTGCGATGATTCGTCAAGATCGCCGTTGCATAAGTTATCGCCTGTTGACATCACCCATCTTGGTCTATCTACCTGAATCTAAGTACGTACTCCTGCAACCACTCTTCCTCCGCCCATTTAAGCGACTCGGTGGACGCTCCATTCTCCAGAAGAATCTGTGCCATTCCCGTATCCAGGGATCGTACTGCGAATGACAGCGGAGTTCCTAAACTCCGGTCCCTCCACTCAATGTCCGCCCCGTTGGCTAGAAGAAGCCTTACCATAAGTCGATTGCCACTATTAATAGCGAGCCACAACGCCGAGCTTTCTTCGTGTAGAAAACTAATATCCCTACGTGTGATTTTTGCGCCCCTCTGCAGAAGCAGCTCAACCACGTCTTTGTGCCCCATCCTAACAGCCTCGAAGAGCGTTGTTGATCCGACTCCCGTGAAAAGGTAGTCCATCGATTCGATATCGGCCCCTTTGTCAAGCAGGAGCTCTACTATATTTCGGTGCCCTCCAGTGGCAGCCTTCAATAAAAGTTTGGACCCCCCAACTGATCGACCCCCAACCGATCACATTCCCGCGGGGACCACTACTATACCAAAATGCCCATAACATCCAATTGCTAAGTAATTTACATACATAAAAATGCTTAATCCATCTACTCGACCTTATAAAGCCTATCCAAACCGTGGATTATTATTTCTTGATCCTTTTCAATAACAGGTGCCAGGTCTGTGCTTTTAGCCACCCTTTTACACTTCGGCGGCTTTCTGGAAGCTTCCTCCGCCTTAGCGATAGCTTTAATAGTAGCGAACTTATTATTAGATAGAATACGTACCTTTTTCCTCATATAAATCTTTGTAATGCAAAAGTCCTCCTTCAGGCGTGCGATTTTAGCCTTTAACTTTACCCTCTCGGTATTACCTTTATTAAAGGCTTTCTCTACCTTATAAAACAGAGCCCTTACGGAGAGATTAGTAAGGCTTACATACCCTTTAGCACTCTTTAACGCCTGATAAATATCTTAAGACCGTTTTAGTATTTTAAGAGTATTAAGGTCTGAAATAGAAGCCTTATTAAGAGTAAAGCTGCGCTTTAGGGGAGAGGGGGAGTCTCTGACTACTGCCTCGGGGTCTTTTAACATTTTTAATAAATTAATTAGTTAGATTCCAGTCTTCCTAAAGCTACTAAGTATATTATAAACTATTACTCCCTTTTTTAAGACTTTTTTATAATAAAGAAGAAAGTATTACTTATTAACTAATACCAAAGCTTTACAATATATATGTTATATCTACAGTTTATAAATACTGAGGGGAAATACACCCTCTTTAAACTGTGGGGTCGGGAGTCTGGAATACCTCTGGACTTTAAAGTCCAGATCGGCTATTAGACTAAGGATTCCGGAATACCTCAGGACTTTAAACTCTGTATGAGCTGTTAGACTCAGGAGTCTGGAATACCTCGAGACACTAAGGTCTGTACTAGTTGTTAGACTTGGAAATCTAAAATACCTCAGGACGTTAAGGTCTGTACTAATCGTTAAACTGTCACAACTTAAGTCACAACCAGCTGCACGGACCAGGTGGGGTCTGTAGTAAAGCAATCACTAGGCTCGGGGTGCAATGACCTATAAAGCCCCGCGACACTAATTACAAGTGTCTCGAGCGGAAGGATGCTTGGAACACGAAATTAAAGGGGCTGTTCCGATATCCTGAAGCTTCGGGACCTTAGGACTAGAGTTAATATTTAGCATAGATAGCTATTATCGTACTTACGATAAAGTAAGGAATCTTGGTTCCTCACGCAAGTAATATATTGTTTATTTATGCTTTACTGTTTAGCTTGTCCTGTGTATTATAAAGTAACGGTTCACAGTAACAGTATACCTTTCTGAGAAGAACTTACTTTAACACTCCACTCTTCAATCAAACCCCTTATTAGGTTATGCCCTTTACCTACGGTAAAGCCCACACCTACGATCTGTCTTAGCCCCTTGGGTGCAGGCCGTAACGTCAACTTAAAAGTCTGGAATACCTTGGGACGCTGAGGTTTGTATTAGCTGTTAGATTTAAAAGTTTAGAATACCTCAGGACGCTAGGGTCTGTACTAGCCTTCGGATATCGGTATCCAGAATAGCTCTAGATATTAGAGTATAAGATAACTTACTACATAGAGCTCACGATATGCTAAGCTTATTAATATTAATCTTACTTCGTAAGGGAGTTTAGCTAGCTCCCAGGCTCCTTATAGGTGCTATGTGGTACTTCTACTATGTAAATACAGGTGAAAACGCTGCGATATGCTAAGCTATAATATAATGTAATATAATAATCTTAAGACTAAAGGTCTCCAGAGATGGTGCAGCTAGAAAGTCTTTTAAAGAGGCTCTTTAAACAGTTACGTAACTAATCTATGGCCTGTAAACTACTAGATGTCTGCGATAATGTAATAAGCTGGACCTTTTACTAAAAATATTCCTTTAAAGGTGAGAAAACATGTCGTAAACATCTAGTAGTTTACAGACTGTAGATTAGTCACGTGGCTACTTAGAAAGCCTCCTTAAGAGGCTCTCTGGCCGCACTATCTCTAGAGATCTTCTAATCTCCAGATCATTATATTACATTACACTATAACCTAGCACATCGTGATCTCTGTACAGTAGGCTACCCCATACTCTGACATCCAGAGCCGCTCCGGACGCCGATGTCTAAAGGCCAGTACGGACCCCAGCGTCCCGAGGGATTCCAGACTTCTAAGTCTGACAGCTAGTATGGACCTTAGCGTCCCGAGGCATTCCAGACTCCCGACTCCGGAGTCTAAGGAGGGCGTGTATCCTCCTAGCATTTATATGCCGTAGATATAACAAAAATAGTAATAACCGTTAATAATCCTTTTAAATAACAAGCTTTAAAAGGAATACTCTTAACTATATAAAGGTTAGTAGCGGCTTTTAATCGGCTCGTAAAGCCTTAGTAAACAGTAACGTAATAAGTACTATTCTTAAAATAAGAGCAATAAAGCGGGGTTAACGGGCTAATCCTGTAAATAATAGTATAATCAGTAGTAAACTTAAACTTATACACTCTTTTTTATAACAAATCTAGATATAAGATACTTATTCTTTACTTAGTTACCTTAGTTTCTTAATTTATATAATAAAAAATAAAAAATCTAATAAAAACTCTACTTACAGGGGTAGAAATTTTAGCTTTAAGCGTCTAGCTCTCTAGAAACGTAACTCCCAGGGCTTTCTTTTCCAGTTTTTAAATAACTGGCAATAATAAAGCTTCTACGTTACGTTATACTACGTATAAGTAACAGACCAGCTATTTATAAACGGTGGCTCTGGCGATAGTAATAGCAGCTACTTATAAACAGTAATTTTAGTACTAGCGATAGCTGTTGCGGGGAATGCTTTTTAAACTCTCTGGCTTCGAGTAAACTTTCAGGTTTTAACAGTAGTAGAAAAGAATAGATACGTTCTAACGCTTACAGTACGCGTAAGTACTTAGTAAGGAGAGCGTTTGTAGCTTATGGTGATAGCTTCGATCTGATGGTAATAACAACGCTATAAGCAAACACCTTAACTACTAACCACGCTTAACGAGAGTGAGCCCTTTAAAGGGAAGGGGTATTAATATATTAAGGGTGGTATCACTAGTGTGAAGAGCGTGGTGCAGTGTGAGCGAAGTAATAATAAGTGGTGAGAAAAGGACGAAGTTGATGCCCAGCCGAGAAATCTAGCGGTGGAGGCCGAAGGCCTCCTTTTATAGTAGCCAGAGCCACTGTAAACCCTAACCCTGTGTCCAACACTGAAAGATCCCTGACAGTGATCGCGCCGCTTGATAAGGTACCTGAGAGTTTCGCCCACTCGGCTGCAAACTCAGCACGGAGATCCTAAAACACAAGCAAGTCCATCTTGCGGCTCTTGCCCTCGACCATCGAGACCTAGTTGACGACAGACTTAGAAGTGGCATGGCGCAGCACGCGCCGCCTTTGTAAGATATGTACCGTATAGACAGAACTAGATCGACGATCGACGCTAGTCAAGCGGCCGGAATGCCAGCAGCTGTAGCACAGTCTGCCAGGTCGAGAGAGAAAAATTGACAATTTAACCTGGGTGTAACGGGATTAGAGACAGTGTTAAAATGGCAGTTTTTTTTTCTGTTATTTGGGTGATGGAAAGTGTAACTCAGGCTAAGGCGGCAACTGTTCAGTGTCAAAGAAGGAAAGGGAAATTTGCGATATCAATTTGAGGGTGTTGAAAATGGTGTTATACTATTACAGACAAAGGTTTCACTATAGCAGTGCTTCTCTACTCTCATGCACTATAAACATGTCTTGTTCCGTTGAGCTCATATTGGAGAACTAGGCGGCTACATATCGAACCGCAAAGGATTTGGGCTACTATCTGAACCGCCACGCTTAGCTCGAGGAATAGCACGGTAGACAGGATCACCGTCCCCATAATGACGTGGACAAGAGAGAAGAGGCTTAGTGCGTGTTCTATTAATACGAGCACGTACCCAGGACTCCTCTGCATGGCGCGGAGCGGCTTGCCGTAGACTGATGGTGTGGCTTCTTCGGACAAATACCTCCACAGCACGGCGCTGCAAAATACGCCCTTCTGCGCAGATTCGATGGGTGGGGAATGTGAGGACGGAGGCGGCGCCATGTTGTGCACCACGCGGTAGCGACGCCACAGACAGCCAAGAGCGTGCGAAGTCGGGACCAGGGCGGCCCATATAAAAACAATAGAGGTCTCGGGAACCCCAGTGATGTACAATGCAATTGCCGACCAGCATATCGCGGAGTAAGTGAGCCTATACGCTGTATAGAGGACGTTACTGACAGCTGCCGCGGCTACTAAGTACTCCCCAAGCGAGATAGCGACCTTGGCGAGTGGATGCGCGCATCCCCAGGGGCGCGGATTTACCCGGGGCCTAGTCGCTAAAGCCTGGATGGGATTACCGTACAGCTCGCCGAACCCCGTGTTGATGGATGGCGACCCCAGGCCGAGGAGGAATGCGAGGACTGGGCGTCGCAACGCTAGGAGGCTAGTCTCGGCCAAGGTCGGGCCAACCCGGGTGAGTAGGGCGGGGAGCAGACCGAGCACGATGCCTGTCGAAGCCATGTCGGCCTTATAGCCCTCGGGTGTCTTGTCGAGGAGGCAATCGAGAAGGAGGAAGGCCTTTTCGTGACCGATCTGGTCGGGGATCCTGGCATCTCGATAGACGTCATATTGCTTTTTGCAACCATTTTCGTAGACAAAAGCCCATTTAAGCACCTCATTCTGGTAGCTGGCAACGTTCCCGAACTGATTGTTGACTCGAGATGATGCTTGGGCGTAGTGCGCGAGAGCGACAATAGCGATGCAACTAATGGCTAACCGGCTCTTAGGATAGGCCATTCTCGTTGCATACAGGGACGATGTCACGCTGACAATGAGGGGACTGAGACAAAGCCGTAGGATTAACTTAAATAGTACTTATAGTTTAGGGAAAGAAAAGAAATTCCCAAGGCCTGATGATTGTGGAGGGGTAAAAGTTCCCATTTGAAACCCTCCAGCCCCCAAAGGGAGGAAGCGGGGTTCCCCCCCTTTAGGAAACGTAGCACAAAAAGTCCTAATTAATCAATCGGTTTCCCCAAGGTAGCAGCGTCCGTTTAGGCAGCAACTATGCATAAATTTCGTGCACCCTGAGGTAAAACACCGCCTGAAACAGAGCCAGGGAATGGGGGGATGCGCCTGTCAGAAAGAAAGGGGGTTCAGGAGCCCTGGGCTTCTAGTCAGCGAAGCTAACTGGAAGCCTGGCACTGCTTGAACGCCAGTGAGCTTCAGCCACGGTGTTGACGAAGCTGAATCCTACGAAGTGGTGTCACGACCTGCACGATGGGCTAGGAGCGGCGTGGCCCGATTTGGTCCCGCAGTCGTCACAGTGCGACCCACGGTGTAGCTGCGTCCACGGCCACTGTGGCCTCTGTGGCTGAAGCCGCCTGTTACGGCCAGCTACCTAAGACAGGTAGGACAAGTCGCAAGGCAGGACGCCTAAGGGTTGGGGATGATCTCGAGGCTGTACGGTTGAGGCAAGTCCTCTCAGAAGGGGGTTTACTGTTGTCAAGTAGCCGTCTGTCACTAGAAGTTTGGACCCTCTAACTGATCGACTCCCAACCAATCACATTCCCGCGGGGACCACCACTATAACAAAATGCCTACAACATCCAATTGCTAAGTAATTTATACACAAAAAATACTCAATCCATCTCCTCGACCTCGCACAGCTTATCTAAACCGTGGATTATTATTTCCTGCACTTGTTTAACAACTAAGGCCAGATCTGTGCTCTTAGCCACCCTTTTACGCTTCGGCGGTTTTTTAAAAGCTTCCTCCGCCTTAGCGATAACTTTAATAATAACGAACTTATAGTTAGATAAATACGTACCTTTTTCTTATCTCTGCAAGCACAGACCCGTAGATTTTTAAGTAAGCGCTTCACACATACGCTTTGCACAACCCCCTAGCCCACACACCATAGTCCGTGCCAATGTACTGTGGGGCCAAACCTTCGAATAAACTTAAAAATAAGGTCTGTGGACGACTTACGCGAAATAGCAGTTTACGTTATTAGCCCCAAAACACCAAAAACCCGAAATCTAAATTGCAACGTTTAAACCAACAGGTTTAAACTCCATCTACAACCTATCTCCAGAGGTTAGTCTTTCTAAACACTATTAAACACAGTTCTCTAATTATTTTTAACATACGAAATAGTAAAAATCCGATCTCGAAGCAATTCGCCTTCGCACTGTTTACCACATATTTAAAATAGACGTCCGGAACAGCTTTCTACACCATTACAACCAGTAATCTCTAATTTAACTCGGGGCTTGTAAAATAAACAATTTACCTCTAAGGATGTTTTCTAGCGGATCGGTTTACTAAAATCCTATTAAGATTTATAAAAAGGTGATTTAGAGGGAGTTCTAATAAAACAGTTCCTTATAACACTTGTCGATAATACTCTTTATATTAACAAAACTGCAGTAAAAACCAATATATAACGGGAATTAATACAAGAAGTAACTTATAAAATCGTTAATCAGATATTATAAGATAAAAAACATCCTTATATTACTTATAAAGGTCAGATTATTACTATCTAAAACCTAGTTTTCAGTTACAAAGATACGATTTTACTTACGTAAACCAGTTACAGTAAAAGTATTATATTCCAGGTAGTATCTATTATATTCCTAAATAAGGTTATTATCTAGATTATACCGCTAAACAAACTAGAGGAGGAACAGCGGGATATTATTAAGGCGTTCCCTAAATCTAACCTATTACTAATCACAGATACCTTCCGTAAGGTAAGTATATATACCCTCTGTATAATAATAAGTATTAATTATAGTAGGGAAAACACTTCTAGGAAAATATATAGTGTTATAAACCTAATACATACACTTATCTCCTCCTTAGCCCTAAGCAAGCACTAAACGTTCACTTCCTCAATATCCTTTAAAAAACTAAGTTTAACCAGCGTATTACCTTTATTAAGATCGACAAACTCCATGTTATTCATTAGTAACAACAGTTTAAAGGCTATTACGTATACTTAAGGGAGATTCGGTATATAGTGCCGTGGAATGTCCCCCTTTTCAGCTGCACTGTAACTTTAACACGTAACTCTAAGGTGTTGGGTTTACCTGCATAACAGATCCACGCAGCTGCGAAGCGGCTGGCTCCGTGGATCTATGTAGCTAAGAAAGCCACACTTTACAAAAAACCTCGGATTCCAACAGCCAAGCCTGCACCACGCAAGCGATGGTAGCCAGTGCACTTCGTGCACAGGCCACTCTCACAGCTATAATAACCCGGCTTCCGCTCTTAAAGATAGAAAATAATTAAGCACTTTTGCATACCACTTTCCAATGTCTTGTGATTCCACCATGCCTTTCAACATAAAGCGTTCGTGCTCCACTATGTAAGTTTCAAGCCAGAGCGGCAGCAACGTAACTACTTACAGATTATTCAAGAGAGTATTAACCACTTTAACGTTGCAATTATTACATAACTCCTGTTAAAAGGAGGGCAAAAGGACTTTTACCACTTAAAGACATTTATTACACTAAGTGTAGCAGGGTATATTACTAAAGCTGTTATTGTTGAAATGCAAAAGGGGTCAAGGCATCAGAAAGCAGTGTGTTGAAGGTGATTGATTATTTCTATCTTCGAGAGTGGAAGCCGTGTTATTATAGCCGTGAGGGTGGCCAGTGCACGGAGTGCATTGGCCACACTCGCTTCTGCGAAGCGAGGTTGGCTGACTGAATACGAGGTTGGCAGTGGAGTCTGGCGTTCTTGGCTGTGCAGATCCACGGATGCAGCCGCGGAGCGGCTGCGTGGATCCAGCCACACTGTTCTAACCACACTGGCCGGGTTAGGGTTGTAAAAACCCAACAGCTTTACATCTTAAGGAGTTAAGAACTGCTATTATATTATTATAATATTTTAATTAATAAGATACTTCTTTACAGAAATTATATTATTAGATAAAGTCGTTAAGGTTATTAAGATTAACGTTTCCTTAACAAGAGCTTTCAACATCTTAATAAAAAGTGTTAATAGAACTTATTAATACGTTTAATAACTATAAGGGCTTCCCTTTTATAACCTAGTTATAATATTAATTTAATTAAAAGAAGATTAATATTTCAAGTCTAGCAGTGCTATCCCTTTATTATAAAGGTACCTTACCACTATTCTAATTACTTAAGTAACGTATCATTTTCCAATTTACCTGTTAAAAAGAACTCTTATTTTAAGGCAGATTATTAAGATCACCACTGTAACGTTCTTAACCGATTTTAAGATTGTGAAACTAACGGTGTTTTCACTTCTAAATTAAGTAGCTAACGTTAAGTTAGATTTAGGCTATAACTAAGTATTAGATACCGGGTTCCCTAGTCTCTAGTCCCACTTTCTCAGATCTGTTTAATCGGAGGAACAACGTTATTAAAAGACTCTAATAGTAAAGAACAGGACTTATTTTAGTACTAGTAATATATAGCTGCTTTTAATGTTTAGTTATAGTCTTATAATTTCGTTAAGTTCTTAACTTAATAGAATCTTCCTAAATGTTAAGAACGCACTCCACCCACTTTTAAAGGACTACGGTAGTTTAATTAAAGGAAGCAGTAATAAAGCACGCTCTTATAGTAAGTAAGTGCTAGGATTTAAATATTTTATTATTATTATCGTTAATAATAGCTACGTGGAGCTAAACTTATAACGCTGTAATTTTAATAAGATATTAAGTATCGCTTAATATTAATATTTACTTTAATTAATAATATTTTTATTATATTTAGGGAGCTTTTAAACCAGTTTAACCTAACTGCTAAGCAGCTCCCTAACAGAGCCCCTATTTAAACTAATACAGTAATATAATAAAGAAGAAACTATAAGGAGAACCATACTTATAAAACAGTACTGTCAGCTTAAAAGGCCGACTCTTAGACTACTAGTCCACTAATCGGAGGGATATAAATGTAACTAATGTAAAAAAACAGATATGTACTTAATATAGAATAAAACCTAATATATGACAGTGCTTAGCATAAAACAAAGCCTAGTATAAAATAATAAAAGGAACGTGACTGTAGATTAGGTTATCTTCCTTCGATTAAAGGGCTAGAAGGTCACTGGGCTTTTAATAAAAAGTCTTTATAGTGAAAATCGTTAGATTAATAATTATTAAAGAAGCGTGGTTTAAAGAACCGCACAGTGCGGCCCATTTTTAATGGTAGCACGCGCTAGAGAGCGCATCGTTATATACATAAGCAGCTACAGTAATATTACATACAGAGCGTAAAAAAAACGACAGGGTTAGACTAAACAAACGCCCTAAGTCACTATATTATAAAATAACACGTTAAAAAGAAAGATAAGATTAAATTTTATATAAGTTATAATAAAGGTAATCCTAAGTAATAAGATATCCTTACTTATCTAGATAAATAAGAGTTAAGTTAAGCTTAAGGAAAACACGTAAGTAAAAGGGGAGAGGAGAATGTATATATAAACATACTAAGCGGTAATAGTTTTTAAGTAATAACTTAAAGCGTTTGTTTAAGCTAACTCTATTATTCTTTTTAAGCTCTGCGTGTAATATTACTGTAGCTGCTTATATATATAACAATACGTTCTCTAACGCGTGCTATTATTAAAAGGGGCTGTGCCGCGCGGTTCTTTAAACTGTACTTCTTTTAACAATTATTAATCTAACGATTTTCACTATAAAGACCTTCCATTAAAAGCTTAGTAACATTCTAGCCCTTTAATTGAAGGAAGATAACTTTGTTAATTTTTCTAGCCACTAAGTACCCTGTACCAGGTACCCTGTAATGTGGTTGCGTACCCCGGAACCACCAGCTGAATCTTCTGGAACACCAGAGGGTTCCAGAAGATTTCAACCCACTCTAGGGCCCCTTAGGGCCCCTGGACTACTCCGAACCTTCTGGACTTCAAGGAGGTGGAAACCCCTGAATCCAGTGGGGCTACTGCCCCACAGAATCAACTAGAACATCACAGTAGCCACGTCAGCTACTACGTTAACAGAACCACGTAGAATAGTTTAGAACAGTACTATTCCACTATTGTATTAGTTAGTTCCACTTTACAAAAGGCTCTGGAATTCTTCCAGAGCCTCCCACAGCCTATAATAGGCCCTCTCCTCTCCTGTATCTAATTCTAGCTAAGCAAGCAATTCCACTCCATTCCAGTCATTGTATAAGGCACTGCCTTTTAGATCCTTTTATTTCCAGCGTTAATATTCGCTGCAACACCCTTATTTACAGTGGCACTGCCCTGTAATTCAGGCCTTCGTTTGCTTCCTACAGTGCCTACGGCACTGTAGGAAGGCTTGGACCAGTACTGCACTTCTTCCTCTAAGCCACAGCCGCTATATTACAGCCCTGTGGGTTCCTGAAGTTTAACAAACTTAATCCACAGTCACATTTCCTTTATATTTCTGTATTAGGCTCCGTTTTATATTAGGCTCCGTTACATATTAGGTTTTATTCTATACTAAGTACATGTTTGTTTTTTTTCTACGCCAGTTGTATTTATATCCCTCCGATCGGAGGACTAGTAGTCTAAGAGTCGGCCTTCTAAGCTAACTATAACGTTCTGTAAGTGTAGTTCTCTTTATAATTTCTTCCTTATTACGTCACTACATTAGTTTAGTAATGGTAGAGTTAGGGGTTAAAGATAACTGTTACGCTTAATATTAAAATACTTTATTTTACTGTTAGGTAAAGGAGCTAACTTATAAGTAGAGTAATAGTCTTTAAACTTATTAATAATAATTTTAAGAGCTGTGAAGAGAGTATAAACCCTAAAGGACTAGCTATTTATACAGGCCTTAAATAATATATTTAAGGGGGTGTTTTCATAATAGAGTATTAAAGTAAGCAGTCTAGCTGTTAGAGTGAGAGCAAGTAACTTATTAAACTTCAGAAACCCACAGGGCTGTAATACAGCAGCTGTGGCTCAGAGGAAGAAGTGCGTACTAGTCTAAGTTATACTACAGTACTTATGGCATTATAAGAAGCAAATAAAGGCCTGAATTACAGGGCAGTGCCAATGTAAATAAAGGTATTACAGCGAATATTAACGGTAGAAACAAAAGGATCTGGAAGTCAGTGCCTTATATAATAAGTGGAGTAAAATGAAGTTGCTTACTTAACTAGAATTAAATACAGGAGAGGAAAGGGCCTGTTATAGGCTGTGGAAGGCTCTGGAAGAATTCCAAAGCCTTCTATAAAGTGGAACTAATTAATATAATAATGGAATAGTACTGTTCTAAACTATTTTACGTAGTTCTATTAACGTAGTAGCTAACGTAGCCACTATAGTGTTCTAGTTAGTTCTGTGGGGCAATAGCTCCACTAGATTTAGGGGGTTCTACCCTCCTGAATTCTAGTAGGTTCTAAACACTCCAAGAGCCCTAAAGTAAGTCGGAATCCTCTAGAGCCCTCTGGGGTTCTGGAAGATTTGACTGGTGGTTACAGGGAGCCTGCAGGGCACTGAGCAGCTAGAAATTAACATAACTATCTACTTAAACAGACGCATATATTAAGGGACTAGGGGCATTTAGCTGAACTTATTAACTTTTAACTTAAGGTGTAAGTATTAGTATGTAGATAACCTTAACTCTAGGCTTATAAGCACATTAGCTAGCAGATAATCCGAAGAATACACTAGCTATACACTTTCTTAAGCAGTAAATATCTATATTCAGGCACTCTTAAAGACCTCTTAACTATTAAGGCGCCGATCAATAAGGCAAATTCATCTTCTCCGTATGCTGTGCCCCCATACAGCAGGATGCAGGTAGAGGCAGTAGCTGCTCTGATTGTAACGGCTTTAGGAAATGGGAATTAGGAAACATTACAGGATAGGGAATACCTTTACTATAGTATTTATTATAATAGCTTATATTTAGCATAATCTATTTAATGTCTTTCCATAACCAGACGGGTAGTGTTGGAAGCGCTGCACTCTGGATTCTGTGAATTGAAGGGGTTGCAACTGCGTGATTGTATTGCTTGTGTTGACTCTGTTCCTCTAACTCTAGCTAGAAGCCAGAGGCTTTTTTATAGACTATTCTGCAGGATTCAGGCTTCGTCACTCCGGTAGCTGAGGCTCACTGGCGTACTGGTAGTGCCAGGTATCCAGTCAGCTCCGCTGACTAGATGCCCAGGGCCTCTGAACCCCCTTCTTTCTGACAGGTAGGGTGGTTTTAAAATGACCGTAGACACTTATGCGCAAAGCAATCCTCGTGCCAAGCAAGACACTCCTCATCCAGCTCCCTAAAACAACACTCAGGCACATCTGTCACCCTTTCATCGCGGCAGATAGGGCTCAAGCCGCAAGAGGGGGCGCCTTCTTCACACCGCGCAGGGCAATGGCTTCGACAGTACGCCGAGATCTCCCTGTCGCAGAAATCGCCGCCTGGGCCGCCAAAGAAGATATGAACCCCCATTCTGAGAGGCGCAGTACTTACGACTGGGTGCATGTATTTGTTAAAGCAGTGTTCGGCCGTCTCATCGATAGACTCGCGGATAGCGGCTGGCTCCCAGGCCTCAGCACTATTGTCCACCCTGTCAACTTTGCGTTTAAGGCCTCGTTGGTAGGCAACTTGGCGGTAGCCCAAGTCAAAGTTGCCAGGAGCTGTGACTTTCTGGCCGCTGCCCATGGCGCCGTAATGCTCGTACGGTGGTTTGTCTTCGTGAACCTCGGCCCCAAATGAGATGCGTTCTGCCTTGTTGCCGAGGCGACCGGGAGTTGTCCCGAAGAGGGTGACGGGATACTAGCCAATGAGGAAACGGCTCATCGTGGATGTGGTGTGGTAGAAGAGCGACCATTTCCGGCTGATGAGAACCCAGGACAGGTGCATCTCGTACTGGTGCCCCCCCCTTGAACTGATGTCCGCAATGGGCGTGTTGAAGTCCATAGAGTAGCCGCCATAGAGTCGCCGCGCAAATCCAGCGCACATACCGTAGTTGTAACACCCGGTCGAGACGTAGCTATCGGCGGTGAAGTAGACGAAGGGGTATGTCTGTCGGGTCCCCGCGCGATCACCGGGTCCGCCCACGATCCATCCAGCCTCTATGGAGTTTTTATGTTAGCACCTCTTTGGTATAGCAATTGTGGGGAATAACGTACCGACTGTCTGGACTGGACTTGCTGTCGAAACCCACATTTGCGAAAGTGAAAACCTTGCAGCAGGCTGCCAGATATTGAGGTGTGTGGCGGCACCGATGAAGCCCCTGGGATGACTCTCTTCGACGGCCTCGTGGAGAGACTTGTATCCACCTGGCTCGCGGATGACATCTCGCCTCTGGAAGCCGCTGGAGTTGGTATTCAAATTAGGGGATGTCGGGTTAAAGGATCCCTTGGCAAACAAACGGGCCAGTGTGCCATAGCCCGCCATGCTTTCGATCGTCAGCCTGGGATGTGGCACTGTATCGTTGGAACAGTGCATGATGTTGCCGAAAATGTCCTTTTGGGTCGTTGGACGGAAAAGGTTAGCGTCCAGGGGCTCCTCAGCATCCTGCCCCTTGCTGGTGTTGTCGTTGAGCGTTGCAAACGCAGCATCGATCTCAGCATCCGTAGGGGGCGTCATCTCTTCCTTGCTCAGAACGTCCCTCAGGACGTGGAATGTTGGTTGCTCTGCATAAGGCAAGCAGTCGGTATGACCCCCATCCGAGTAGTACGATTGGACGCCGTTGGGAGACTTCACTCCCCCGTACATAGAAAGAACGTGGCTTTTCATTTCAATGAAGGCCTTCTCATTTTCGATTGTGGTTGACGAAAAGTCTGTATAGTTGGCGTTCCTGACGCTCTGCAGGAACTCTGAGAATGGCGTGAGTTGTTTTGGCTCCTGTTGTTGTCCCAGGCAGAGCCAGAAGCTAGCCAGGAGGATGAAAGCTTGCCAAAACTTTGGCGACATGGTTGGTGGTGGGTGTCGGGTGTTATTTCTTGGTAGAAGATGTGGTGGGTGCGTGTCAATGAGGTATCGCTGGGGGTTTTAGCAGGAACCCTGACCAAGAAGTTGGAACTGGGTGCTTTTATACTGCGTCACAGACAATCTAACCGGTCAATAGCTTACCACCATGGACCCTCCAGAATGCAGACTTTAGAGGTGTAACTAAAACAAAAATAGCACCAACATTCACGATGGCAAGAGAATCGCGGTTGCGTGTCATTGCTCGGGATCTGGTCTTCACCCGACCCCGAAGGAGTTCATTGTAGACACGACGCACACCTCGAAATGCATGCCTCTTCAGGATACCTTTTGTAACTGTTGTGCAGTGGCGCAGTATAAGAAGGCAGGCAGCATCTATTCAGCCGCGGTGGAATGCGCATTTCCAGTCACACGTGTGTGCAGTAAGCCGCATACAATTTTCCCTTGGGTGGTTTCACAAGGACCAACATTTCGCTCAGCCTTGCAATTGGGTAGCACAACACGGTTTCTGACACCCTCATAACGTAGCGACCTTATCTCGCAGTCAGGTAGTCACTGATATATGTTGGATTGGTGTCCAGTCATAAATACTGAGTCCGCATTTTAAAGGCCCAGCTTCCTCTGTTAGTCGATAACATAAGATAAAGAAATTTCCCTCTTGGTGGTCCGGTCTAGGCTGCCGGCATGACGCCTCCGGCCGCCCCACTTCATCCACGCCAAGCCGGAGAACCCCCAGGCCGCTCAGCGGAGCCTGCCCAGTCATCAGGAAGAGGTGCACCACCTGTGGGGATTGCAGGTACCAAAGGGAGCCTGATCGCCCAGATTGAGTCGTACTTCGTTGTATTTCGTTGCGGGCTTATTGCTTCCGGGCCCAAGCACTAACAAATACATGGCTAAATACTAGGCCGGTACGGCCCACAACACGTGATCACTCTGCTAAGCTTTGTGCCCTCGCAGTCTGCCCCCCCCCCCCAAAAACG
>Ga0247780_1000264_pt1 | contig 52390 bp, 52 predicted proteins | sample UWRJL079202R5_FD_179927 | JGI IMG/M metagenome (GOLD analysis project Ga0247780, IMG submission 179927) | Plant litter microbial communities from Arlington Agricultural Research Station in Wisconsin, United States - UWRJ-L079-202R-5 | ecosystem: Environmental > Terrestrial > Plant litter >...
CAACATCCACCCCCTCTCCGCCCTCGCCGCAACAAACTACACCTCCGCCTCCGGCACCCTCCACCAATACCTCTTCTTCCAATCCCCCACCAAAGACCTCGTCGTCTCCAAATGGAACTCCCAAAACACCACCTGGGAAACCCTCTCCATCTCCAAAATCTTCGCCGCCTCCGGCATGATTCTCGACATCATCCCCGCCACCCCCATCGCTGCCTACACGTACACCAACCCGCAGTTCCAGACGCGTGTTTATATCTTGACGACAGGGAATTCCATCAGGGAGCTCATGATCTCGGATGACCCCGGGTTGGTGAAGGGGTGGAAGCAGGGCCGGCTGGGGGGCGATAGACCGATTACTACCGCCGAGGGCTCGAAGTTGGCGGCGCTGCGGCCGCATTGCGGGACGAGTAGGGACTGCCAGGTGAATTTCCCGTGGATGGCGGTGGCGTATCAGGGGGTCGATGGGGTGGTGGCCGTGTCGCGGGCGGATCAGTGGGTGCCGATGGAGGTGCCGATTGTGCCGGCGAGGGTGGGGGCGCCTCTAGGGCTGGCGAGCGTGATGAGGAATGGGAATATTACGGATGTGGGGTGGAGTTTGGTGTTGGAGGGGGGTGGGAGTGGGGAGGAGGGGATGAGGGAGTTTAATTCCGAGGCGTTGGTTAAGGTGTGGACGAAAGGTGAGATGGGTATTTCTGAGGTGTTTTGTTCAAGTGGTAGTGGTTCCTGGGCTGACTTTGATGATTGTAGGACAATCCATCGGACCGGCGTCCGCTTCAACGGAGAACATCACCGACCTGGCTTCCTTTACGTACGACCTTGTCAACATGTCGGTGTTGACATTGGATGCGGATGGCAGGCCTGGGATGAGTGTCTGGAGCAACGGAAAGACCTGGAGTGCCATGAAAGCACCAGATTTGACGCCCACAGCACCGAGGGCAGCGGCGCCGGAGAACCCGAAATTTTCAGCCATTGCGGGAAATTCTCAGCGCTTGGTCTATGGTATAGTGGACGGGGCTATTCACCAGTGGACGTTTCTCAGTCTTAGTCCGTGGGAATGGGTGTATATGGGAGAGGTCACCGTCGGGGGATAATGTATGGGTGTGCGGTCGAACAAGGTGCATGATAACGGAGCGAGGTCATGGTTATGATACCCAGGTGCTGTAGCTTATTGTAACTTTAGTTTGTTAAAGACTACTGATGTCTATTTGCATGATCACACGTCTCAAATATTAGATACCTACCTACTTACTGTCAAAGCACGTCACATGTCTCGAACTTCTAAGCTGGTACTGGGAATAATCTGGGAAAGAGAATTAGTATACAAGTCTAGTGAAGCTAGACTTGCAATTGTAAATGCATTGCTTCTTATTTCAAGTTCTACGAGTTAGAAAAATTGCTTTGAAGTGCTTTAACGTGTCAGAGGAGGTCGTTGTTATGCTGGTCACTGCTGGGCTTTTCCGCTTTTTTTACCAGCACAGGTGTGAAGAACAACTTAGGTAACTTTACTTTTATCGAGTTGTTGAGCGTAGATGATCCAGTTGCATATTTGATCAGAAACATTTATTAAATATGTACTTCCAAGCCGAAGCCACCTTAGAGAAAAAGAGACATTGTCTAAATACTCTTTTCAGATATTTAACAGTTCAGCTATGGTAAAGTTCCTGAAAAAGTTATCACGTCCCTCCCTGACTGTCCTTTAATATCGAAATTTTATACGTAAGATTGGGAGAAAGCTAACAAGCTCAAGCCCGAATAGCGCAAGCGGCATCAGGAATGAATAGTTGGTGCAACTTTGAGCCAACTCACCATTCACAATGGTCGCGGGTTTACATACGAACAACGGTGACCAGTTCAGCCGGACGATGCAATACGGGAGAGCGAAATGGTTCCCAATGAATGAAATAGCGCATGCGGTAAAATAAAAAACCATCTTTGCCCCAGAGCCGTGTTTGGTAAATATCATTGGAAAGCCACCGATCGAAGCGGCGAGGCCTGACCACAAATATGAAAAGATAAACTTTTGTGTGCGTGTTATAGATGTCCACGTATGCGCCGTGCTGTATACGAGCGCGAGCGGGAGAGCGATGGCGTAGGTAAGAATAAACCAGATCCAAGCCCAAGCCGTGAGCGTGTCGTTCGCAGCTAGGGAAAGAAAGCTGAATTTGAGGTAAACCGTTGGCTTTTTCGCCCCGTGATCCACGAGTAACTGCCGGACTTCACGCAGTCGCTCTCGATAGAACTCCTGGACAGCGTTGGAATGGTATTCGTGGTACTGCTTGTATATTTCTTCGTGAGTTCCAGCATCGGAAATCTGAATTCGAGGAGGCGAGTCTTCTTCCATTGCTTCAATAAGGCCGTCCGAGGCAAAGGTCTCGTGTTCTCTCAAAAAGTCAATGTGCAGCAATGGCGACCACGCAGTCAAGCTAAATAACGGCCGGCGACTTTCCACTGGCCACCCTCGGTTAAGCATCTCTCGTACAGCCTCGACATTTCCGTATGAGATCGCGTCTCTCAGATGTGTTATCGACCGAGGGTGACCAGAATTTGCTTGTGCTTCGATGATATCCCAGATTGCTTGTCGATTTGCACGGCTACGAAGAAGATTACCGCTCAGAAGAGTAAGATACTCGCTTCGCTTCAAAGGGCAGTCGTACCATGGCGGTATTCCGCTGTCATTAGCACCATACTCGCGCCGAGGCTTCTTCTTGTGACGTCTAAGCCAAATCCGACTAGCCTTAAGGCCGCAAGTGAATCGAGAGGACAAAGCTAAAATAGACGAGGTGGAAGTTGCTGAGATTGTGCGAAATGGAAGTAGCTGCTCTAACAAAAACTGGCACTGTTTATAAAAGCCAGCGTGAAGGACAAGATCTACTACAGTACCTTTGTCCAGATAGCGATTTATTATCCTGAACATCAAGAGTATATTTACAGCGGCTAATTGGTGGCTGATTCAGCCGCTGAGCGCCACCTCGCAGCCAAAAAGGGGCCGTGCCCTTAGCGACCGGAAATATCCTAAGGATGTCTACATCTGTGTAAGGTTAGGGTTATATATACGATTTTTTAACCCCTAAGCCCCTAAACACAAGCAATTACGCGTAATTGCGCGCAATCTACGCAGTAAACAGCATTTTCAGGCCCAAACTGTATTATAACAACGGTTCAATTACTAAATCTATCTACGGAAGGCTTGTTGCCGCCGGCGCCGTGCCGTTATCGCGCCGGCCAGCTACCCTTCTTATTGCCAGCGCCGGCCTCCCTCGTCTTCCTGTTAACGCGGAGCCGTTTACAATACCAATCCAGAGAACAGTTAGATTACCGTTATTCGGCCGTAACAAAGAACATTGCCGATTCCTCGCTTAACCACCGTAAGCCGGCAACTTACTAAATCTCTTAAATGACTTCCAGCCGTAAAGAATACCACTGAACTTCAGCCTAACAGCTGGCACATTACTAGCTCCCCCACTAATTATCTAAAGCCGTGATTGAAAGGCTACCCTGTAAGCCGGTAATCCACTTACACTAAAGGTCATTCACAGTCTTAACGGCCTGGCTTATACAGTGTTTCGGCGGCCCTATAATCTCCAGCTTTAGGCTTAACTGGCCAGAGTGGCTTAACCGGCTTTCTAATAGTAATACTAATATTAACACTAGAGCTGGAGCTGGTATTATCACTAATGCTAGAGCCGATACCAGTGCTAGTGCTGGTGGTGGTTATAACCGGAAAACACTTTTAGTAAAGAGGTCGCGTAAGGAAGACTGGTAGGTTCCGGCTAGCCGTTCTACCACCGTACGAACCTTAGCTATCAGGGTTGCTAAAAGCTCCAATATCTTCACCTTACTCCAGGCTTCAGCCGTCTTCAGGTAATTAGTAAGGACCAGTAAAGCCTATATTAGAACGGCTAACTAGCTTAACCGCTCGCCTTCTTTTATTATTACCGCTACACAGTACGTATACGGCCAGTAATCTTTATACTGAAATACTAGATGGTTCCACACGGCAGATTCTGGAAACTGGCGTATTAACGGTACTAAGTCTTTTAAAATCACCTCTTAAAGGTAAAATAATAAGCTTATAAAACCAGCTGCTATAAGGTTATTTATTTACTCTAAGCTAGGGCTGAACTTATCTACCCACTAGTTTAACTCCGGCTAGATTAACGTTAACAGTAAGTCCAGAGGTGGTGTTCGGCTTTAACGTATCTTAAACTCCCCTATCTACACCGGATGGCCGGCCATAATCCATATAAACTTCTAGGGTAGTGAATTCAGGTAACAGCTAACTATTTACTCCTAGTTCCACCAGCCAGCGCAGCGAATCTGCACCTCGCTTACCCCCTTTAACTCTACCATCTTCACTTTAAAGCTTTAGCTAACATGGGTCTTCTTATTCAACCAGATACCAGTGTACGTAAACGCCTTAATAACCTAATCCTACTAGCTATTATACGTTAACATAGAGGTGGGGCTAGCCTTAGTGCTCTTTAACAGCCAGATATCGTACTATTACACTCGACTTTTAAAACAGGGAAACGGCTTATCAGTAAGGTCCCACCAGTACAGGAGGTAGAAGGCTACCGTGCTGAGAACGTAAATAAGCAGGTCTCGGCTTTAAAAGGCACTAACAGTTTCTAAACGGCCGTGTTAGTTCTGCTTTCCAGCCCACATAATGGTGATAAGCAGTATACACTAAGTAGGCCCCTTACTAGCAAATTCAAACGTAAAGAGGTTTAAGATCTTAAGGCTTTAACAGTTACCACTATAGGTAAGTATATAATAGCTAAGAAGTATATCAGCTAAAGTCCGGAAATGGTATTCGGCTAACTAGCTAATATAGCCCCATAACTCCCTAGTAACCTACTTAAGGTTATCCTCTAAATAGCCGTTAAAAACGGTATCTTAGCCCTTATTAGCGTAATTAGCTTTTTACCACTCCGTATTACGGCGTTAGAGAGATTTAATATACTCCCAGGCGTTATCCTCTCGGGGTAAAGGGTGAGTGTTCATACTAAAGGCTTATTATAATCAGTAAAGGTCCGTAATAGCGGTGACATAAGTTTAAACCAACTACCAGGTAAGCTAAATCTCTAAAAGCGGCATATCACCGTCGGCTTTCTAGCTCTGTGACCGTAACGGCTAATTCACAACCTCCTTAATAAGGAAAAGAAGAAGCTTATCCTCCGTCACCGTCTCGCCGTCTTAATACTGTTTCCACCGGCAGAACTGCTGGAATTCTTCCTGCTTTGGCTCATACACTAATAACGTATTCTTCAGCCACGCCGCTTTAATTATAGTAAAGATATTTTACGTGTTGGCCCAGAGCTCGGTGTTATTAATAATAACACATTCTAACCACGCCGCTAGAATCCTTACTTACACTAGCCCCTTTTAACCGGCCAGGGGTTATTCTGTACTGGCCGATCCAGCTACCGTAATCGATAGCCCAGCCGGTGCCGGCGTTAAAACCGGCGCTCGTCGCTTCCGGGGAGCCATAGCGCAAAGGAGGCCGGCTTACAGTACTGGAAAGAAGAGAAGGTTAGGGACGGAGAGTTAGAGCGGAGCAGGGGGGGGCCAGACTCCCTGAAAGGCGCGACTAGCGGTTGCTTACGACACCGGCCCCGTTATAGTGGTGTGGCCACGGCGTATTAGCGCCCTGTATTATAGTGGAGGCTCTGGGGGCCGTGACGAATTAGCGGCCGAATTAGCCGGCGCCATAGATATCCGGAAATAAGCACGGCGGCCACACTGGAGCCACCGTAAATATTCGCGAATTTCGCCGGTGGCGGTGTAGTAGGGTTAGGGTTTAATATGGGGCTTCGATCAGCGGGCGGCTGATTTCGGCTCAGTGGCGCCGTGAATACCACTGTATTAGTACGGCTCGCCGTCGCTGTCGCTATCGGGTATGGCGGTCTGCCCTGCATTGGCTGACATTGCTGTAGGGGTGCAAAGACTGGAAGCCCCTACGACTAATCAGCGTGTGCTTAGTGGCCCACCCAAGTGACGACTACCAAGCACTCCTGAGTGTGGTGCTTGGCTCCGACTGCTTGGTACACCACCAAGCAGTCGGAGCCAAGCAAGGTACAAGTTACCTGTCGGTTAGCTAGTATAGATACCATCATCGTGCCCACGATGAAGCGTGGGGATTCTGGTTCCTCACGCTAGCAATTACATTGTTCATTTGTGCACTACTAATCAGTCCCCGACTGTCCCTTATAGTGCAGCGACCTATAGTGGCATTGTATCCCCGTCTGCGAGTGCTAGTCTCATAATTTAGTCTTTGGATCGCCCCATTTCGCATTGGCGTCCTGCCATACGCTCTGTCTTAGATCGATCAATCTCTCTAGGTTTCTGTTTTAGGGGGTGTTATAGGGATGGTGTCGGTTGAGGATGGGCATTGGGGCGGAATTGAGGCCTGTGGAAGATGTGGCGACATGAGCGAAAGGGTTACGGGAGATGTGAGTGCTGCGACGGCTGTCGGGTTTTTAGCCATCGCTACAGATTCGAGAGAAAAAGGCGTGTAGCGATGTTGCAGCCCGTGTATAGATGTGGTGTGCAACTTGGCTCCGTTCATCCCAATCCGAGCTGCCCTTACGGGAACAAGGAGATATTTTACTTGTAAAGAGAGATAAGCCTGTGCTTCTAGGTTGTTCCTGTAGTTATCCTGCAAATGACAGTTTGGGGGACTACCTGACAAATGGAAAACTATACCTTAAAGCCTCCTTTTGTACAAATATAATGAAACTCAGCTCTTACGGCCACTTTCATTTGTTGAGTTAAGCCTCCAGTGGTTAGAGAAGTAATGTGGAAATGGAAGAGGAATCCCAAGACTCTTGATTTTTAAAAAATGGGACCGGTTTTGACATTTTTGTATATGGGACCAATTCTGGGCCCACTTGGCTGGAGTTGAAGCAATTCAGCATGCTGCGCCCAAGCCTGTGGGCGTCCGAGTTCTGAGACCCCCGTTGGAAGGGAACACTTTTGGGCCCCTTAGTAAGAGTTGACAACTTCTGGCCAGACTGCGCCGCTGTTTGGGGCCGTTGAGCCAAAGACAGACTACGCGCTATCTACTTTCCATCCACAGGAACCTTTAGCCGGGGGACTGAAAACGGACCTCTGAGGCTGTGCGCCGGCCGCATACGGGATCACCCTATCTCAGGAAAGAATCAGGGAAAGCTCAGGACAAATCAGCCACAGCTCACCCAAGCTCACCCCAGCTCAGGAATACGAACGAAAAAGGAAATTTCGTGTGCCCAAATTCGTCGCAGATAACCAGGCTGTTACCCACTCTCTGAGCCTGTATATGTCAACAAACACCCCTTGCCTTGCAAGCCATTACCACCTCGCATCCATCAACCCCCAGACCCATCTCATCTAAAACACACACCTCCAGCCACACACTCATCTCCCTCCCAACCAGCGCATGAATCCTATACCTCGCCCAGCTCGACAACCCATCCTCTTCAAGATCCTGTTTCAACCTCCCCGCAAACCCGCGAAGGAGGGTATTCCCCCCTGACAGTACCGTGTTCTCGTAAAGGTCCTGTTGGATAATTAGTGCAATCGCACTTTGAGATGCAGTCGTTGATGGTGGGGACTAGAGTAGAAAAAGAGAGAGCGAGTTCTGGCGCAGAGAAGGCTTCGATGCTGTTGAATGGGGTTGGGCGCCAGGCGGGGTGAGGTCGTCGCCGTAGCGGATGCGCGCTGCTTTGGTGAGGTAGTTGGTTTGGGCGGTGTAGCAGCAGCTGTCGCGGGCGGTGGCGAGGGTTAGGGGTTGTGTTGGGGTTAAGAGGAGGGAGTGATGTTTTGACCTTCGGCCTGGGCCATTGTTTGTGAAATTTGATATCGATCGGCTGGGGTGCCCAATATACCGCTGGGATAGAGTCGCTGAAATTCGTTGTAAGAGACGCTTTGACAAGGATAATTTCGGTGCCGAAGGGGGACAGGTGCCCCAACGTCGCCGAGGCGCAGGCTTGGGCAAGAGATATGGCTATTTCTATATGATGAGAGGTACAGATCTCTGGATACCTGGCTAGATGTCTTTCCGGTCCCCGCAGTGAGCCAAGATCATAAAAAATGCGGCTCTATCAGAGGAAGGAAGCGCACGGGGTCGTCAGGACTCGGAGCCGAGCTGGAAGAGAGCGATGCCGACCGCGTAACTGCATGTTTTTTGTTTACCCTATATGGGAAGCAGAGTAAATCCCCGATACCCAGTGAGAAAATCCCTAACATTAGTTGGTAAAACACTGTCAAGCAGATTACTAGTCTTCTGCGTCAAATAAATTCATCTTTCCTTACATTGAAAAGAATGGCAGCCTCTTGGCCACAAAGTAGATCCAGGTTAGCGCAGCGTTATTTCCGTCCGGAGCACCGACATAATTTCCCGAGATAACAGCCAAGATCCAGTCGCTAAACAGCAAAGCCAGAGTGCTATTAACAAAAACCCCCAGAAAGAAGTCCTGGCAAACCTGGCTGGCGGTTCGACTCCGACGAGATCGCCTTGGATTCCTCCCTAAACTTCTGTCGTCCCAATAGTTGACCACGAGCCGTCCCACAGGGAATACCACCAAGCATACCACCCCAATAGCTGCAAAGGCGAGGACAAGATATCGCACCCCAAACCGGTCCCATTCCTTCAAAGCCAGCGAGAACAGCCCTGACATTCCAATCACACTGCTTACTAGACCCATAACCAAAAAGGGCCTGTAGCGTTCCAACACGGGCTTTCCAAGATCCATATTTGACTGCGTCCTATCACGATTCACAACAGTATAAGAACTCGGCATTCTTACATCCTCCCACCTGTCCTGATACGCGCTCACCAATTTAAGCTCGTACCTGGCCGGCTTGTGCGGGTCTTCATAGTAGTTCCTCTGCTGCTTCTGCGGACTTTCGGCTCTCTGTTTTGCGTGCACGTGCCTGGCAGACGTCGCGCTGATAAGAGCGAAGGAGCACGACCAGACCATCTTCCACAACGCTCGCAGCACGTACTGCCATTCGGCGCGGCAGCGGACCATGACGAAGATGGTGGTGGCGGCGGTTCCTGCGATACCAGCGGCCGAAAGGAGTTTGTCCAGCGTGTAGTGCTTGTTCTCGCGCCACGGAAACCAGGGTGTGCGGTCGAAGAACAGGCAAACTGCGGTGTAGATTGTCAAGATGTGTGACACGGTGCCGACGGAGCCATAGGGAAGTTCATAGCACTTGATGTGGGCGAGGTGGGTGTCGTTTTGCATCTCCATGTCTGGAACTAGTTCCCTTAATTGAATAAGGTTGGGCCCCAATACCTCGACAATCAACAGATTCTGTCATATGGGCCGATAAGTGATAATTAGGAGAGCGGGGAAGAAGGCGGGCAAGCTGGGCAACTTGAACGACTCGGAATCGCAGTTTGGGCAGCTGATCGTGGCTGTGCTCCTCAGCTTGGGCAGACTCAGACGCCATAGCTAATAGTGTTGTCCAATGCTAAGGCACTACATGTGGAGACAAGGCGGCAGCGGAAAATTTGATCAGCTGGTGGCCAATAAAAAAACAGGCACTCACAACAAGTGACCCACATACATTCAATACATCTCCGCAAAAACAGCAACGACTTCAACTGCCGGAAACAAGCTCCAACACCCTCCGAAACTGACAAGAAACTAGTTAAATAATATCTGAAAATTGAGTGACGCTATCAAATTTCCTCGTGAGTTTTTGGCTTGATTTTAGATGTTATTTTGTCGTCGGAAAACACGACAGCTCCCTTCTTTTGTTGGGCACGAGATAGGGAAATGCTCTGAGCTTTGGGGAGGAAAGGTCTATCTTGTATATCTTGTCTTGTCCCTGGATGCCGCAACGCGCGGCAACACAGCGGGGCCATCTGCAGCGAACTAACTCGAGATTGGAGCATATATCTTCGCTGGCGCAGCCATGCGCGTAACGCCGACAAATGGTATCTAGTTGAAAGAGATATACACGTGCGCTCATTGGCGATCCTTGGATCTTGGCGACGAACAGGATCCAATCGACTTAAGTGAATTGCGAGCACCTTTTGACCTGAGGCTAAAACTTATGAAGTCTAGGTACTTAACTTATACTTCCCCTATCAACTAGACTCCCGGTGAACATAGCTCTTATGCGATATGAGAGTAATCTCTGGCGTCCATGACTTTGCTCCTCCCGAGGCCGCCTTGGCAGCTACTCCATATTCCCATCCTCCTCTACGGTCACCTCGATAGAAAACCTAGCTGGGCCCGATGTTGTGCTATTCCCAGGCTCCCTTCGCAGTGTCACAACCGCTCGTTGTCTCCCGTATCCGCTGCCATGACGCGTCAGATCCACGGTTGCCGACACTGGTGAAGACACATCATCGTGACCTGACATTTCGACAACATCCTCGCGACGGTGGTGTCGCTCCCCTGGGCCCCCGACCTCCCAGTTTCTACAGGCCTCGCACAGCCAGAACCCGGGAGAAAACAAGCCACCGCGTGGATTTCTGTAAAGACAGTAGACGGTAAACGAGCTGCACTTAGTAGGCTTCTTGGATTTGAAGAAAAAAGACGCCCTACATACGTCGTGCAAGACAGGAAGAAGCGTGTTGAACGCCTTACTCCACCGTGCGCTGGCGACATCCACTGCGACGGGGTGAAAGTCCTGCTGGAGTAACCTAGCCGGAGTGTGTAGCCACAGCAGTTTTCTGGCGGCCGCGTAAGATTCCTGGATTGTCAACGAGTGCGAAACTTGAAACATAATGTTCTTGTCCAAGGCGTCTTTGAACGGGGAATGCTCGCCGTGTTCGCTGAGTGGAATTGGCGCCAACACCGTGGGAAAGGCGCGAACGTAGCGACGCGGGAGTATCTGAACAAGGCGGACAGACTCAGAGCGGCGAATGTCTAAAAGGTCGCGATTTCCGACCGACACGTCTTCCGGGAGAGCAAAATGAAAAATGGGAAGCACTGCCGTCTGTGAATCCTCAATTTCCTCTATCGGCTAGTTGCATGCCACGTCTTGGTTAGCAATGGTGATGCTGATGCTCGGTTGTAACGATCCATAGTGCCATGATGGGTAGAGTCTTGATGTATTCATGAACTCCCTCGATGAGGGAGCTAGGATTCCCATGTATTCCTGTTCGCAGTCCGGAGCAGCTGCCCAGGCGAATAGAGACATATCAGACGTTGCCTTGATGATCTCCTCTTGTAGTCGGAGGAAGGCTTTTGGTCCCTCCCCGTAGAGCATCGGCATGTTGATGTCGAAAATGCCCATTAGGCTGTAGGCGATATCCTCTTCCCTGGTCGTTTTCCTGTTGGAAGCCCATGACATGCGCACTGCGACCGGTAACGTGGATAACTCTTCTTGTTGTTGGAGAACGTGCTTGTCGATACGGGATATCCGCGAAATCTCGGTGCACAGACTGGACTTATCTCCTCGGATTCGCCACGTTTTGCCGTAGAATATAATGCTTTCCGTGGCCACAAGCTCCCGCAGTGTCCAACCGCGGGTCCACCACCGAACACCATAAAATGCCGGCTCTTCCGGGTCCCAGTCCTCAAGGAAGGCGAAACAAACGGTTGCCTTCAGGTACCATTTGAACATGGAGTTGATCGCTTCGCTGAGCTCTGCGCTACTCGACTTGTCGATGCAGCATGTGTCGACCTAGGCGTACTTAAGTTTATATTCCTCGCGGGCAATTCGGCACGTTGCCTGGATTTTGCGCAATCCGTTCTTTTGAGCCGTCGGCGAGGATAAAACATCAGGCGTCATCTCTTGAAACGACACTTCATCACGATCGCTGCCCCACGTGTGCGATAAAATCGCATACGGCGGCGCATATCTCACATCGGGGAAACTCGCGAGCTGAAGTGTCTCCGTGTTGATCAATCTCATGGCGGTGAAGTGGTTGGCGGATTGTTTGTGGGCGGTGAATTTGAAGTTGGCTGCGGCGCGTGGTTAGGTATCGGAAGGAACATGGAAGGAGGGGCAGCCGGCGGTTCTCCTCTTTGGGCGACACATTGAAAAATCTGGCAGATCGAGAGCTGCCCAACCCCTCCACCCCAGCGACCTATCCAATCAAGGCCGCATGCACAATCCTGCGGGGATTGTTGGGCGGTAGCAGAATGTCGATGAAAGTTCTCGTCAAAATCATGGAACACGTCTGGGAATGTGCTGATTTACAAGTAGACCTTGACATTTTCGGTAAACCTCAAATCAAGATGCCTGCCCGCCTACATCTGAATGGTCCTCGGCTGCTCATCCACCCAGACCGCCCTACCATCCTCACCAATCTCCCCAAACAGATAAGCTTCCACTACAACCGGTGGTCCATCTTGCTTCATAGTAGCCATCAATGTGTGCTTCTCGGCAAACATGTTTCCATCCCGCAAGAAGCAGTGCGAGTTGAGCTCCACACTCGCCGTGATGCTCCGTATGTGCATCGCATGCGCGAGGAACGCCGCAAAGTCGTAGGTTTTACCGTCAATATTGATCGCTGTTTCTCTTGTGTAGAGCTTCAAGAACGTAGACTCGACATCTTCGTCAGGTCCGTTGAAGGCTTGGAGGATTGTTGCTGTCCAAGCTTCTTTGCTTGTGTAGGGGGAGGCGTCCGACATTGCTGGGATAGGATTTTGTTGTATATGACCGGCTTGAATTGTGTTTTAATGACTGGAACATTGATAAATCTTGGTTCAGGGTTTGGCATTTTTACGCTGTTATCAAGCTGAGGCGGCTGGGCCCTTAACTTTTATGCCAGTCCCAACACTTGCGGACAAAGCTACGTAACACCACTTAAGCAACCACTCAGGGACGAGCTGCTTGCCCGCGATACGTCATCCGAAGTAAGTGGAACATTACGTGGAATATGTACCTGGTTTTGGGTTTGAGAGGCGGCGTGGATGGTGACGCACCACAATGACGTTGTGCAGTTGAATTCGGGCCAATAACACACCGTGTATGACAGGGCAAACTCGCCTAGGCTTTTGGCGAAGCCTGGGAATTTACCCAGCTAACACCAGGTTGCTAGTTCGACACGTACTGTCCTTTTTCGTATCTCCCTTAGGTAAGTAAGGTAAATGCGATTGCGAGTCCCAAATACGACGAGATCAGAGGTACCTTATCCTTGGAGACTCACAACGATAACGGCAAGTAAACAAAGTCTAACAAACCACCACAACCCAAACACAAAACGTAGTGGCGGCAGCATTACTGTCCCTATATTTCTGTTTTCTTTCGCCTATATTAGCAATTACCGTTAATAAACCTTTTACAATTGCTATTAGTTGTACAGTGTAACCTCTTTGTTTCTAACAAGCTGCGTCATATCTTGGCACCTCGCTTAACCTTCCCCCTCTTCTGCACAACCCTGTCTAGCCCCTCTTCGTCGTTCGCCCACTGTCTCTTCCTTGACCGACCGCGACTTGGGCTCTTCTCAGTTAGCCTGCTATCCGTCTAGCTATTATCTCCGATGTCTCCGTATAGCAAATCGTCCCGAAGGCTCGCGTTATTGCTGGTAACCTCCAGTATCTTCCTTTTCCTCGGACTCGCGCTACGGGACCGTGACGCAGCGAGGAGTGCATGGACTTGCTTGCGATTGCGGCTCTTTAGGGTTGAGGTTCCGGTGGTAGGGTTGCGGACGAGAAGGAGCTGACTTGTGATGCACTTGTCCAAGAAGTGGCCTAGTACACCGGGTGAGAAGATGGTCTAAGCGAAGCGGGTAAAGAGCCACTTAATATTACATCTTAAAGGGAGCAGTTTGCGGTTGTGGTAGTGCTGGTGAAAGTAACCGTCTGTGATGGGATTAATAAGTGTAAAATGAGTGATGGTTCCCCTTAGGCCTTGTGCCCTGGTGTGTGGCCTCGCTTAGGAACGATAGCGACGTCTTTATTATCAAAGACAGTGTGTATGTCTGATTGAAGAGGAATCACGTTGCCGCTAGCGTTGAATGGCATTCTGGCTGAACCGGTTGGTTATAATGTACCTAGGCCAAAAAAAGCAGATATTAGATATATATAGGGTTGCCAGATTAGAAGACATGCATACTGGTTAAGCTTCTTGTGATCCCATTAATACCGGACAATGAGTGGCATTATGTGAGCTCTTTTAATCCCCCACATACAATTGGTAATGCAGCATGACAGTCCCTCTTGTATTTGGCGATCAAGCTCTCTTTAAGGCGGTGGCATAGCATTGTGGGGAAACACCCAGTCCTTGAAGCGAGGTACTACCGGATAGGGACGCTCTTGGATATCTTCCTCAGGTAACTAGAAAAAGTACTCGCTCCCGCGGAGGGTGCCGTTGTCGGGCTGAGAAACGCGTTTGAAGCGTTGGGCGCCAGCGTTGCGTGTCGCGAAGAAGCCAGTAGAGGTGCTGCCGGTGACGATGCCGCAAGCGACCAGAGCCGTGTTGTAATCAATCCCGCCATCATCAAGGGCACGCAGGCAAAGGAGCGTGTTTTCGGCTGCGGAATAATCTGGGTGGCGGATCCTGACGAGACGAGGCTGCCGCGCATCGCGGGGGAGAGTTATCGCGTCCTTGAGTAGGGTTGCCATTTCGAGCTCCTGGCTGGTGTTGGTTCAGTCAGGCGCCAAGATTTCTTGTCCAAAGGTGAACGGCAAGGGGTGGTTTGGGGCACGTGAAACCAACCCACCCCACTCCCGCTTTTCTGTCTGACGTAATCACAAGAATGCAGGACTTGGCACATGGCAGAATTGCAAAGGCGGTACGGCCGGACAGTGACTCATCTTAACCTTCGATTTAGCGCCCACGAACCCCGAAATTCGAAACAACTCAGGCATTTTAACTGGGATATCCTTCTATCATGACCATCAGCATATAGACAACTCCAGAGAAGACTCATTCATCTATTGACAGAATCTAGCATTTGTGATCAATTGTTGTGGTAATTGTGTTGTTGTTGTCAAAAAAACTGTGGAATCTCTGGCCTCCGAAAACAGGCCCCTGTTGCCAAGCCAAGCCGGCTGCTTCACCTATCATCTGGACCAGCTTCTCAAACCAAAACTTAACACAACACTAACCCCTGGCCTCTGCCCCTCACTTAGTCCCCCACTGCCTCCTCGTATCACAAAGCCCCAACACCACTTGCGTAAACTCATCCACATCCTCGGGTTGATTCCTCTTCAGCGAAACCCACCCCTCCATCGACTCCAACAGCCTCGGAAACTTCCCCTCCGGCATGGCCTCCCCCCTCCCACCCAGCTCACACATGGCCTTGTTCACCCACGCACAAGCCGACGGCGCATCCCACAGCCCCTTTTAATCGGCAAATACACACTCTGCATGTACTCAGCCATCAGAAAAACCCTGCGTATCGACTCGGCTAGGATCCACGTCTGCCACGTCAGACTGGGATCCGTCATGGCCGCCGTGCCCAAAGCCAGCGTGAAGTTGTTGCTGTTTCCCCCCGTTACACTGGACGCCCCCCCGCTGGCCATGAGGTACTCGGCCGTGGCACAGTCGAGGCGTCCGCCCTCGAGCATCTGCGTGGCCGTCGGAGATTCACGTGGCCATCCAGCGCTTGAGACTAGCGATAAACAGCGGGAGATCCTCTTCACTGATGTGGCTGGAGACAGCCTCGTCGGCCGCGTCGAGCGTATAGGACCGGCGCCACGAGTCGGGGCCGAGGAAGGAAAGGCCGAGGTGGTTGATGTCTGCGCTTGTACCGGGGCAAGACAAATTCACATGTTCTTCGTCGGATTCGTCCTCGTGCGCTGCGCCAATCTCAAGGTACCCGCTGCTAGTCCCCTCGGACGCGCTGCGGTGGATTCAAGGCCAGACCGGCCTCACCGAGGAGATGTTGCAAGGCATCGCAGCACGGCTCGAGGATGACCACGGGTACGTTCGACGGGCAGCCATCGAGGCGCCCATGGATCAAGCAGCACTATCGTTAGACGCCCTTGGACGATATGTCAAACCCCTATATCAGGATTTACTGCAAAGAAGCTTCGAGGAACATTTATACTGGTACGCTTCGGATAGTGGTTTTATAGGGGTTGGTCTTAAAAATATTTCTTTAAGTAGCAGGTGTGGAACGTTTCACTGAGGGTACGGAGCTCATGGGAGCAGCGGAAGTGCAGTTGCAAAGTGACTTGATTAGGTAGAAAGGGGGGGAGCGAAGCTCCCAGACTAAATACAAAAGAAAGCTCCCTGTGTGTGAAGAGAGCATATGACGAAAGGCTCCTGCGCTCCAGCCTAGCCTGGAGCGGTAAGGCGCCTGCGCGCCTGAGCGCCAAGAATTGCCGCTGCAGTTCGACAGATACTGCTCGCTTGCAAGCCGGGGTCGTCCTGCGACATGCCCTCGTGGGTATTCGACCCGACTGCAAACTCTGGCGATGTTGGCGTCATTGAGTGCTTCGATCGCGATATCGGGGATTTGTTATGCCACCCAAGTGGGGAGACCAAGTGGCAAGAATGGAGTTCCAGGTGCCGTTTCCGGTCAGCCAGCCATGACAAAGCCGTGGCTTCCTTTGCCGGCGTCGTGTCCGGAAGCCGCGTGCGTCTGGTTGGGTCAGCATTCAAAGACTCCAAGGTGGAAGATCTGTTTCACTACCCTAAAATCCACAACTACCCATGCTATGGTCACGCGACAAATAGTCAAGTCTGATCAGTCCAGATCAGCCCCGGCTCAGCTTCGGCTAATATATGCTCAATTAGACATCACAGCCTCCCAAGAAGGTGCAGTTTTAGTCGAAGGGCCTAAAAATAGTCCCGTGAAAGCAAAAGGCCCAGTTCTGGACCCTTTGCACCGGTAATAGTGTGACGACCTGCAAGTCGCCCTTGTGGCCCGATGCGACCCGGCAGGAGTGGCCGTGTGAAATACAGTGTGAACGAGTCATCACACGGAGTGCTTGGTGGTCTTGGCATGCTCTGTACAGAGCACGCCTGAAAGGTGGAGCTGTCAGAAACACTGCACTTCTGGAATTTGTGGAATTGATGGGAATTGAATGGAGTTGCAATGGATTAATTGTCTTGCTTGTGTTGGCTCTCTGGTGAAGCCAGAGAACCTATATACTTGTACGTTCAGCTCCGATCAGCTTCACTCAACTGTGTTCCACCACACTCCGGCCGGTGGTGTTCTGGCCTCTAGCCACAACCCCCTTTCCTTCTGACACGGGCATTCGGTCTCCCCGGCCTCGCCTCCCTGGTCCTTGGCACCGTGACCATCCTTGCCGCCATAGGCTTCCCCGCCTTTCTGTGGACAAGTTCGTACGATGCAGTCCTGGGCCGCCCTGTTCCTCGTTTCTGGCAAACCATCGTCGAACTAGCATGGACCGCACGTGCCGTTACCTTATCGTCAGTGATACTACGCTCGGTAATTTCCCTCTAAGCTGGCCTCGCTGCGGCCATGATGGCGGCTCTTGTTCTCGAGACTGCGGCGTGCGTCTTGCTAGCTTCCCTCGCATGAGCTTGTTGCGCGCCGTAAATTCTGGACTACAGCACGTCGCCTGGCTAGCCCTAATGGATATCAGAATAGTATTTTCTCACCCCCAGGTCTTACTTATCTTTATGGCCTTGGCTATTATGGTAGCTACCCAGTTCTCTTCGACTATCCTGCTTCTCGATTTTAGCGACTAGTCTGTCGTCTTTAGTGTGCGGAATATCAGCCTAGCGTATAGGCTTAACCTTACGGGATTAAACCCGATAAGCGGTAGTGGAACGGGAAACACGTTATAGCGGGCCCAGCCGTAAAATTTCCCACGCTTTGCTAAGTATAGCGAGGATGCGTTATCCGGGGACGATTTCCAAGATATGGGAGAAATATTCTAGGCGTTACTGCCGTTACGGTCTGCTAAGAGCCGAATGGCACTGCGCTCCAACTTCAGCCTAGCGACTGTGCTTTACTTACGTGTATTATATGTACAGCTAACGGTGTAGCTCTACTTTATAAGTGTTATTAGAATCGTTAGCGATTCTCGGTCTTTGTTGGAACATTCGCTTCTTTGCTCTCCTGAGTCGCATTATATTCTCAGAAACGTTAGGGTTGCATGTAACCACTTTATAATAATCCCTTTAGAGAACACCGCCTTAGTTAAGGACCTGTTTAGCGCTAAGGGTGTAGATTTTAATTATATGATAGAATGGGGACAGCCTTAAGAAGGATATTAATAACTTGCTCTTTACAGTATTTTAGGACTTAATAAGTTTAACTTGTCTTTTCTTAACACGTTTGTTATTTTTGTTAACCTGAACTTGCTTTTTAATAAGACTAAGAATATAAACTTGAGTATTAGCGACTGGTTTCTGGATTACCTTTAGTAAAATACTACGAGTTTTACGGGTTAGGAGGAATTTAGGTTAGGGTTATAGTTGAAGTGGTTATCACCTAAGACCTCTACAGTACTAAGTATTACTATATACTTTATTACCTTAGTTAGCGGGGATTATCTAATTACGGCTATAGCTAATAGCGACTCTGTATAGCCTGTAGTTATATCTGATAAGTCTTTTAAGGAACTTATCACTACAGACGTCCGCTGCCTGTACAGTGCAGTCCCTAGCCTCCCTCTCTCCCTCTAAGAGCGGGGTGTGCTACGGATGACGATTCCTAATAACTGGTGAACTGGTACGATGGTGTAATAGGGAAGAAACTATAAAGAGAACCACACTTATAAAACGTTATTGTTAGCTTAGAAGGCCGACTCCCAAACTACTGGTCCTCCGATCAGAGGGACATAAATGCAACTGACGTAGAAAAACAGATACGTACTTAGTATGGAACAAAACCTAATATGTGACAGTGCCTAGCATGGAACGGAGCCTAGCATAGAACAACAAAGGAAACGCAATCGTGGATCAGGTTATCTTCCTTCGATCGAAGGGCTAGAATGTTACTGGACTTTTAATAGGAGGTCCTTGTGGTGAAAAAAATCGTCAAATCGATTGTTAGTTAAAAGAAGCACGGTTTAAAGAACCGCGCAGCGCGGCTCCTTTTTGACGGTGGCACGCGCTAGAGAACGCATCGCTATGTACATAAACAGCTACAGTAATATTACACACAGAGCCTAAAAAGAACGACAGGGTCGGCCTGAACAAACGCCCTAAGTCACTAGACCGCTATGCTAATATTAGTTAACAAGTATAGATCTAGTAGCACATTGGGGTTTATATAGTACGTGACGTACGACGGCTTCTTCACCTATAACAGTTTCGTCTTAATGTTAGACCTTAGCGTCATCCTGACTTGGGCTGGTGCGGCCTGACGAATCCCCCGCAGGAAGAACAGTGTAGGAAATAGTACGCACGGTACTGCGCACTGGGCCAGGGGTGCAAAAGACCCGAAGCCCCTACGACTAATAGGAAGGTGCTTGTAGCATGCTAAGTGCTTACACTGCGAGTAGGAGAAACCTTATAAGCAGAGTGCTTATAAGGAGTAGAGTGCTTACACTATAAGCACTTACAACACTATAAGTAAGGTATAAGGTACCTCTTAGCTAGCTAATATAGATAGACATCATCGTGTTTATATTAGCTGTAAGGGACTCTATTACAACCTGCACCCGACACAGGCCTTAAGAGGACTGGCGCGGGTTAAGACAGAACGTATGGCAAGACGCTAACAGGTAAGGGGCGTTCCGAAGACAGCTTATTAAGCTAGCACTTCTAGACGGGGGGTTTAATATTACTATAGGTCGCTGTCACTATAATGTATAGAGGTGAGTCTGAATAGTAGGATATAAATGAATAATTGAATACTAGCGTGAGGAATTAAAGTCCCTTACGGTAGTTATAGGTATAACTATAGCTATTTATACTAACTGACTAAGAGGTACTTTGTACCTTACTTAGTCCGTTATACTTAGTAGTGCACCACGCAGTTACAGCCAAGCAGTTACTAAGTAATACTTAGTGTTATCAGTCCTTACAGGCCACTAAGCGCTTTCTTACTAGTCGTAGGGGCTTCGGGTCTTTGCACCCCTGGCTTAGTACGTCTGGACAGTGTACACCGTCCTCCTGCACTGTTCCTCCTGCAGGGGATTTGTCAGGCTGCCCCGGCCCAAGTGACGGCCTGTAGGGTCGTTACAGACTCTTACTTCCTCACGCTAGTATTTAATTGTTTATTTATGTCTTACTGTTTAGACTTACTTCTGTGCATTATAGTAATAACGGCTTACAGTGATATTAAACTCCTGTCTAGGAGTGCTAGCTTAATAAGCTGTCTTCGGAACGCCCCTTAACTATTAGCGTCCTGCTATACGTTCTATCTTAACCCGCGCCAGTCCTCTCGAGGCCTGTGTCAGGTACAGGTTATAATAACAGCTAGCGTTAAACGTTACCTTCTAAGGTCTGCTTTAGCGTATTATCCTATATTAATCATAAGAGGAGTGGTCTACTTACATACGCACTGTATTCGTTACGCTTTTATAAGAGTTAGGGAGTCTTCTAATAATAACAGCTGCTATAGCTACGTAGAGAGGGGGCGTACTCTTAAGAGTTAGTAACGCCTTAAGTAGTGGAACTAGTTAGTAGTAATTAATTACTCTTTATTTACACTCTTTAAGTATACTTTAATTAATAATAATACTCTTTAACTACTTTATTACCTTTTCTATATACTTAAATGCTTTACTAAGATTAAGAAAGAGTACTTCTTCTTCCTCTTCTTTAATAAGACTTAAGGTATACTTATCTTATTTCTTTTTAGAGAGTTTAAGCTTTTTAATAGCTTCTTTATCTCTTATAACAATTAATTCTTAAAGTTATCTTTTAAACGCTTTAAATTACTATAAAAGACCTTTATCTTATTAAAGATTATATCTTACGTACTTACCACAGTATTTATAAAAGGGTTCTAGATCTAATAGATATTTAAGGACTTATAGCTTATTAAATAACCGATCTAAGCTCTTAATTTAAGCTTATTCTTCTTATTTTCGTTAAGAATCGCTTCCGTAATAAAGGTAAAGGCTTTATAGTTATAAATACGTAGATAAGCTAAGTGCAGTTTCTAAGCTCGTTAAGGCTAGCCTTCCAGTTTCGGAACTTGGACTATAGTATCTTTATAAAGTATGCTCCAGTTCAGCGATTAACGTAACATTTTATTATTTAGATATATTACGTAGGTGATAGTTTTACGTTAAAGGTAAGGGGGTAGTTTTAAACCTGCTTTTATAAAAGCTACCTTTACTTTAATTATACCTCTTAAGCGCTTTATACTCCCGTTCTATTATTAAGTATTAAAGGTAGAGGGCTTAATTTTTACACCTTTACGTAAGAAGAAGTAAAAGAGTGCTTTAGCTTAAAAGAGCTTATTATTAGCTTTTATCTCTTAAGGTTTGTAATAGAATTAGGTTTTGTAAGTTTCTTAAACGTGTTCTAGAGCTCCCACCATCGTTATAGCCTTCTTATCCTGTAAGTAAACTTTTATAATAAAGCTATTATAATAATCTGTAAAGCATATAGTTCTTTAATAGCCTTTAGTATCTTTATAATGATTTAGAAAGTCGATTGCTTACTGAAAGTAAGGTAATTATAACTGCGGTTTCGCCTTTTTACTCTCTTACCTCTTAAGCTAACCTTTAATACAGTTATTATACTTTGTAAGTGTTAGAAATAAGGTAATGTAGTTAGTAAGATTAACCTCTTTATAATAAAGTTATTACCTTATAAATCCTTTTATATAGTTAAGAGTTTAAAACTGTACTTATTTTACGTTATAAATAAGGTACTTTATAGTCACGTTACTTAAGTAACTTAGGTGTAAGTGTTAAAGATAAGCAGTTATTACTGTAAGCTGTTTCTTATAACTCTTAGTGTGGTAACGTTTCTGCATTATAAATAAAGTGTGTGTAGCCTCTTTTTTAACGTACTTAAGAACAAACTAGTTATAGTAGCTTATAAGGTTAGTAAGTACAGTTCTATTTGTAACAATTAGTTAATTCGCTAAAAGTTTATTATTTTACTATATACCTTACTTATAAAGCTGTTAAAAGAACTGTAACTTTCCGTTATAAATTGTTTTATCTTTTATAAATAGGTTAATAGTTTAGGAATAAAAAGTTAAAAACGTGTAAAGAGTATTAATAAGTTTTATAAGTTAGATCTGTAATATTTAGTAATTTAAAACGTTTACTTACTAAGCCTTTTACATTACTGTATTCTACTTTATAATCTACTTAAAAACCTTTTTATAACTTTTAATAAATATGTTAAGGTATTATTTATAACATTTCTAAGCTTTTATTATTTTAATGTTCTCTTAGCTTTAATTCGCTTCTGTAATTACTATATACTGTTATTTAAAGTTCTCCCTTATATTAGTTATAATTACGTAAACTTTAAGGGTTATTCAGGCCTAGAAGTAATCCCTTAACGCCTTTAGCCTCTTTTTAAACTTTTGTATTTAGTAAAGTTAATTTAGTATTCTTCTAAATCGTTTTAATAATTAGTAATTTACACAGCTATAAGCTCTAAGAGCTACTTAGGGTAGTGTACGACTCTGTTAATAGTCTTTCTTAAAAAGTCTAAGAACGTTAGCTTTTCCGGCTCCGTTAGTTACGGTTCTTTTCCTTTAAAGTCTACGTATTTCTATAAGTTAGCTCTCTCTGCGTTGCTTTAAAAGCTCCTTTACTATAGTATCCAGTCTTTTAAGCTTATGTAGATAATTTTTAGGGCCTTTGTGTTAGTTATAGCTTCGTTGTTTAAAAGCTTTCGTAGTGTTCGCGAGCGTTAATGCCTAACGGGGGCTACTTGTTAACAGTTTGTTCGGCTTGATATGTGAAAATCGGGGCTCTGCATGTATCGTAATTTGCGTGCCGATAGAAAAGCAGTAATATTATCGCTTGTTTGAGACTCTTAATTGTTGAATTCAACGCAGTCAACTAAGAACACAGTAATTACCGCCATCAAGTCTTGTTCTATTCAGCGCTGCGGTTCCGTGGCGCCAAGGCGCGATTACGTAATTTGACAAGCTCAACCCCATGGTTGGCTAGATGCACGCCAATCAGTAACGCCAACACTTGCGTCCGATGCCGCCCCAACCCCGCACAAGTCTCCCACCGTCCTTCAACTCCGCAGCTTGGACAATCGCCTCTCCGCGGCGAAAGCCAAGGTTGTCCATGCTTGTCCCGCCGGGCTCTGAGTTTCCCGCGCGCCCACCCGAAGAACTCGGCAAGCGCTCGCGTAAGCCGTCCTTTGCTGTCCCGCCCGACCATGGATGCTAAAGGATCTAAAAAACAACGCCTGGCGAACCGATTCCGAGACTGGGGACACAGGAGGTCCCGGAGCCAGACGCCAACGCCTCAAGGTCGATCGACAGACTCGCCACCAGCTAACGATGAAGCGTCTCATGGCGCATCTGAGCAGCCCGCCCCAGCCATTTCACCTGAAGGACAATCCACCGCGCCCCAATTAGTCAACAATAAAGCGTCTCATGGCGCATCCAAGCAGCCCGTCACGCCGGTGGACGAGTGCTCGGCACTGTGGGAAGAAGCATACGCAGAGCTGAAGAAGGAAAACAGCGATCTTGTGAATAACTATGAGAAGGTCCTCAAGCACCAGATAGGCATCTCCCAAAATGCGAATCTACGAGACGCGCTTGCGCAGGTCGCCAAGACGCAGCGGGAGAAGGCCCAGAACAAGCAATGGAAGTTCCAGTGGTTTGGAGCCGAGCAGAGCGTCCGGGATACCGTTGAGCGCATCCTCAGCCTCACCTCGAGATCCGCTGGCCTGGTGTCGTTGGGCATGTCGTACGCGCCTCCGTTCGTTTCGGTGCCCTGGTCTGCCTTCACGGCGCTGATACCCCTCATGATGAACGATATCAAGGAGCACAACGGCTGCATCGCTGGTCTCGAGATTGTGGCCAAACTGACCTTCAGCTATCAGATGGCTGAGAAGACATATCTCGGCAGGGAAGAGACGAAGAATGACTTTAAGAGATCTGTGAAGGAGCTATACAAGAAAATTCTTGAGTACCAAGCACTGTCGATCGAGTACTTCGGCAAGTCTACCTTGCGGAGGTTGGGGAAAAACGTCCTGGGAGAGACCAGTTGGGCCGAGATGCCAGACACCTTGTCACAATTGGACATAGAGACGCAGAGAAACCTACAGTTCCTGCATCAAAAGGACCAGACCGGCGGTCTGTCAGCCATCAAGGAATTTCTGGAGCAGCAGAAGCGCGATATGGACATACTGATTCAAAAGGGGGCTGCCGAGCGGGACAAAGTCGCAGATGTCATCCAGTGGGTCACGCTCATCTCTGTCGAGCGAGATCATCTGGACGTGCGGAAGAATCTTGGCGAGGCTCACTTCTCCTCTGGTCACTGGTACCTCGAAGAGGGGAAATTCAAGAAGTGGAGAGCATGGGCGCAGGGCTCGCAGTACTTGTGTAAGTGTTTCTCGACTGAGGCCCAGGGATGCGATACATCGGCTGACGCTTATGATAGGGCTGAGGGGTGGCATGGGAACTGGAAAGAGCTCTCTCACCTCAATTTTATTTGAGGAGTTGGTCCGGTCTCCCGACGGAGTCATCGCCATATTTTATTGCTCGCGCAAGGAGGAGAAGAATAGTGAGCAGATACCGGATTTATATACCCGACTTTGGATGACTGACAGCATTAACAACCACAGGCGATGCCCTGACAGCGCGACTAACATCACGGAATGACACGGATAACATTCTTCGGGGTATCCTGGCCCAAGTGGCTGTGTCTGTCGACGGGACAGCTGTCCATGACGGCATTGTCAAGCGCTTCGACCAGGACCCTCGTCAAATGCTCGCCGGTACCGGTTTATCCGACAAAGATTGCATCCAGTATTTAGCGTCTATCTTTGGCACAAACAAGACAACTCACTATACGATCATGGTTGACGCGCTGGACGAGTGCCGCGACTATGATGCCCTTTTGGAGTCGCTGGCGCAAGCTGTGGGTTCCAACAAGAATGTCCGAATTGCCTTCACCAGTCGCCTCCAGGTCAAGGTTGAGGATCATTTCCCAGAAGTAGCGATCATCACAATCGAATCTCAGAACATGGACGACATCAAAAAATATCTGGAGATCGAGATTCCGAAACGGCGAGTGGGCTGTGGCATGACTGACACACAAGAAGCCAAGCTGAGGAAGCTTTTGCTTGAGAAAGCCACTGGAATGTAAGCCGCTCCTACCACGTACAGGAATGATCGGGGCTTCTGGGTCGAGACAAGACGCTAACTGTTACCGCCCAGGTTCATGTGGGTCAAGCTGCAGCTCGGCCTCTTCTTGCACGAAGTCAAGTCGAAACGGATCCGTCTAGCGGAGGACATACAGCCCAAGCTTGATGCCTTGGAGGCTTCAGAAACGATTGGAGAAGACCTCCTGTATTCCGCGTATGATGAAGTCTACAACACTGCTACAGGCGACACATCTCAGCCCCATCGGAAGGAGATTGCGATCACGGCCTTGCGTTGGGTCCTGTGCGCCTTTCGAGCCTTGACACTGAGGGAGCTCGCCTACGCAGTCTCTGTTCGCGAGGACGGAAGTGTTACACCAGGGGTCCAGGAAGGCCTCATCCTGGAGTTCTGCAGCAATCTCCTGATAGAGGATGCTGCCGGAGTCGTCAGATTTCCACACTTGTCAGTCCGTCATTATCTCGAGCATCGGACTCCCCCAGAGTTCGACCAGCGGTTGGCACATCTTCAAGCGGCACGGACTTGCCTATACTTCGCCAACTCTTTACAATTCGACATCTTTGGGCACAATCGGAGCGGGGTGCTCCAACAGGGAAATGTCACACTGACTAAGACCTTCCACGCTTATGTTTCAATCTACTGGCCGCGTCACTGCCAAGAGACCCAGAGGACAGAAGACCTTGATCGCCTCATCGAAAGCTTCACGACAAAATCTACAAAGATACGCCGAGCTCGGACTTTCTCCGACCATGAAGAACCGGACCATGAGGGAAAACGAGAGGCCAAGGAAGCTCTTGAGGGAAGAGGATCTACTGATCTACCCGAGATCTTTCAGTCCCTCTTGAACTCTTCCTCTGAGGATGTCGCCCTGTACATCGCTCGTGGTTTCGACCTCGCGGTTCAAGACCCTTTTGGAAGCTCATTGCTCCACGAAGCAGCCCGCCTTCGCGTACTGGAGATTGCAAGGATATTGATAGAGTCAGGCGCCCCTATTGACGCAAAAGACTCTGTCGGCAATACCCCATTGCACATCGCGTCGCTTCTAGACGTGGCCGATATTGTACGGGAGCTCCTTGTTGCTGGAGCTGACAAAAACGCTAGAAACCTGAGAGGGGAGACTCCTCTGCACTCTGCAGTCAGCTTGGGAGCTATCGAGGTTGTTGAGATATTACTGGCAGCAAATGTGGACGCCCTCGCTAAAGACCACGGTGGTATGACGGCACTTCACTACGCAGCCGCTTTGGAGAGGCCCTTGATACTCGAGCCCCTCCTTCTCATGGGATATAACGCGAATGGAAATGACGAGAATGGAGAAACTGCCCTCTCACTGGCCATCAAGCTTGACAAGCCCGCGGTAGTCGAGATGCTTCTCCGTCACGGAGCAGTTTTAGATGATGATACCAAGGGCCTAGTTTCATCTGCGTCATCCCAGATTCGTGGGTTGGTCTCACAGCTTGATTCGGCAAACACCAAGTTACAGAGACATCGAGAACCCGAAGGCGAGGAAAGTCACCTCTATTTTGCTGATCTCGGCGCCAGGCGCTCTCAGTGTCGATACTGCGACGTTGTGCGGTGGGTCACTGAGTCCCGGCGTGGAACAAGCTACTCCTACCACCCTTCAGTACAGAGTCTGCGCGCCTCCGCCAGTACTGGCTGTCTCCTTTGCGATTTTTTCCTGCGGGAATTGGAGCGACAAGAGAATCTGGAAGATGCTTCTTACCGCGAAGGCAAGTTGGTTGTTACCATCGATCCAAGCTCTACTCAGGGCTCGAGGATGGACCGCAAGGACAAGCTGGTGCTCTCCTTGGGGGACACGTCTGTGCTCACATATGAGCTCTGCGTTGATCCAGGTATGCCTGAATGTTCACCCTTTGCTCTCGCGTCTGCTAACGTTCGCAAGCAGTTGGGCGCACGCTGCCCGCGCTCGACTGGCTCACCGGGCTCGCGATCAAGGAATCCCCTGATTTGGAAACCGTCTTGGGCTGGGTCCGGACCTGCGAAGACGGTCACCGAGAATGCTCACCGGGGGATGCTCTCCCACTGCTTCCTACACGTGTCCTGGACGTCGAAGCCTTGAGTACTGTTCAAAGTAAGCCAGGGCAAACTGGAAAGTACCTTTACTTATCCATCAGCTGGGGCGGCACCATACCTTCAATGTTAAAGCAATCTACCGTCGGCATCCGTTTGGAACTCGATATGCTCGAGCCTCTTCTGCGAGACGCCATAATATTGACCCGACGGCTTGGTCTCCAATATCTCTGGATCGACGCGCTCTGCATCATTCAAGATAACTCAGAGGATTTCGTCAGGGAGGCTAAGTTACTGCTTCAATACCAACAGCGTGCTTGGTTCGTAATCGTCGCCGCTGCAGGTGGCACGAGTTCATCTCTTTTCCAGGCGAGAAAAAACCCCAGCTTCCGCATGGATATTGCACAGGACGACGGCCTGGCGGCCAGCCGCACAACCATCTACTTGCGGCGCCCACTGATGACCGCTGCTGAGGCGCTAGGCAAGAAAGTATTGAGATGTGCATGGCAGGTGAAGGAAGTGGTGTTGCCACGACGCCTTCTGATTATCGGAGAGGACCAACTGTACTGGCATTGTCGTACCTCTCTTCAATCAGAAGGAAACGCACTGGTCCAGAAGCCCTTTCTCAAGCTTCTGCCGCGTGATACATCAACGGCAGCGCAGGGGGTCGTTCAGAATAGGGTGGGCCGGTCTTTTTTCCCTTGGTACGAGCTAGCGCATATTTGCTCGGGATCAGAAACAACATCAGAGTTTGAGTTCGGGAGACCGCTCGCACTTTTGCCCATGGCACGGTATTTCGACGGGGTTTCTACGTATACGTATGGTCTATGGGCCGAGGACTTACGTAACGGACTTTTGTGGTACGCTGTCGAAGTGAAGCGACCTCCAAACGCGGGCGAATACGTTGGGCCGTCGTGGAGCTGGGTGTCGCGCTGTCGGCGAGTGAGCTATTACCTTCTCGAAGGGTGTCGGCACGATCAGGTCCCTGCGCTGATTGCGTTTTCTGTGCTAGAAGTTCGGGGCTCTCCTGATTATAAACGCTCTTTCAGGCCTCAGCAGCTGGCATATCTCGATATTACAGCGGTAGCGATGGAGGCCCCGTCTGATAGCTATGATGACAGGAAGTTCTTTTACTTTTTCGATGACGTCGTGTCCGAGCAGGCCTGGAAGACTTCCTCGCCGGCGTCATGTCTCCTTGTGATGGTTTGTCCGTGGGAGGTTGGAAGAGGAGCTGACTTGAAGCGAGTGCGGGTGTTAGGCCTTTCTCTTCTTCCTCTTCGAGACAAGAGGCTTGACGCTAAGATGTGTGTGGATAGCGATGGAATGCCTTGCTACACGAGGGCGGGTCTTTTTTTGGTGGACTCTTATAGTAGAGGCGCTTCCGGGTGGAGGAGGAGACGGCTGAGGATCTTTTGAGTGTCTCTCTCGGGCGTGGGAACAGCAGCAAGATAGGTATTCGCGCCAATCAGAGAGTAACTGTGTGACGCAGCAGAGGCCCCTTCCACTTCTAACCGGCACGGGGCTGCGATGCAGGGACAGGGCAAGCATCCATCAGATGAGTCCCTTGAGAGGGGTTATTCGCTTGACAGTTCCATCTTGAGTCTATGATATTAAGCCTTAGCTGCTCTACTCCGTCGACTTAGAAGAGGCTACATCGGGGACGTGATGGAATTCGCAAGCCAGGCACGAACGCTCCGGGCGAGAAGAAAGAAGCCACCTTCTCGGTGCGAAGACACGTTGGCCGGGCTAGAAAACATGAGTAAACACAATTCGGCATTAACTGCACTGTCAGTGACCCTATTATACATCTTAAACGACTAATATATTTCTCGAAAGGCTTTATTTGCATTTAAAATGGCCTCTTTAGGACTTGAGGAGGCCCGATTATCACTGAACGATGCGTCTTCCCTAGCTGGGCATTCAACTCTCGTTCACTCCTGTAAGTCCTGTGCCCCCCCCTGATCCCAGAGCGGCGCGTTTGGGTGGATGACCCTGGGGCTCTACCCCTGCCATCTGATCACTTTCTCCCTCCTTTCTTTTTCCCAACGCCCCCTGACCAGACCTTACCACGCTGCCCGCCATACTACTTGAACCTGCAACCACCACACCAAGATCGCCTTTGCCCGTTGTCATGCCATCGCTCCTACGATCCTCTCCTTCGCCCTAAGATACAACCCCAAGCTGAACCAAGTAGTCTGCCCTAAGACCAAGATCTTGTGATTCTGCTTGTCCAATCACTTCCTCAAAATTCTCCCTCCCCCCTGATAAGGCCTGCTCTTTGCCCAAATCCAACCGTCGGATATCTTCCTAGTATTGCTCCGGCATCGTCTTCGCCATCCATCGAGTCCGCCCCCAGTCATACTTCGACTCGTCAGGCACATAGCTCAAAGCAAGTATCTCCAATTCAGGACCGTAAGATCGCCCCTCTAGGCTCTCTGTATCCTCCACATCATTATCCTTAACATCATCATCCTCAGTCTTCATGGGGAAGATATCTTGAGCGTAGAGTTCAGGTCTAAAGGCCACCATTAATGCCACGAAACTATAAGAAACGGAAAAGGAGGCCACGACTAAAAACTTGGCAGCGTAGTAGCTTTGCTTGTCGGGGTAAAACCTGCTAAAAAAGACCCTACTGGTTTCTCTGACCAGAACCTTCCTGTTATTAAAGAAGAAAAAAACGTGCATTTTTTACGTAAAGTTAGGTATACGTTACGATTATTAGCTAGATAAGAGTACAGGTAGGTGACGTCACTGTTACCGTTAGCAACTGCCTTGGTACCGCATCCTTTAGTAGTATAATGATAATATCAGTTCTTAGCCTGGTTTATTTTGAGTTTTTAGTAGGTATAGATTTCTCAGATTTAACAATAGCTAGGCCGAGTATACGCACACCCAGTACGCGTGTAGGTCGTAATTAGAATTGTTACCTAGGAGTTACCCTTACAGATTACGCGTCGTCTGCTTTCATCGAGCGGAAACTTTAGCCGGGGTGATTGAAAAGGGGCCTCTGAGGCTGTACTGCAGAGGCGGATCGAATCGCCCTAGCTCAGGGAAGAATCAGGGGAAGCTCAGGACAAATCAGCCACAGCTCACCCTAGCTCAGGATGACCGACGAAAAAGGAAATTTGGTGTGCCCAGATTCGTCGCAGGAAACAAAGAAAACCCCCTTGCAGCATGACCCCCCCAAGCTGACAAACCTTTCAACCGCTACTTGGTAGCAAACCCACTCTTCTTGGGCAGCCACTCCTCCATGGTCAACAACCCCGGATGATCCCTCCTCCTCGCCGCAATATCCGCCTTATACCCGCTACTCGCAAACCACCCAATCATCAACCTCACTTCCTGCACCGCCGTCGTTAACAAGCTCCCCAACGGCCAATACGTCACCGGCGCCGGATTTCCCGTCGCCCTCGCAAACGACGCGCTCAACTGCTCCATCGTCAACTCATCCCCCGCGATCCCCACCGCGCGATGATTCCACTCCGCCGGCGCCGCAAACGCCTTGGCTGCAAACACGCCTATATCCGCTGTGGCAACCCACTGCATCGCCTTATCTCTATCGCCCAGATGATTCCATAATGCAGCGATAAACACCTTTGTCTTCATCCCCGGCTCGAGATTATCCATGAACGCAACAGGTCTCAGGATTGTCCAGCCCATACTTCCACCTGGCTTTCCCGCCGCCGTCATCGCGCGTAAATGCGCCTCGATGACTTGCTTGGTTTGAAAGTGAGGAATGGGAGTGGGATTGTCCTATGAGGCGGAGTCACCCCCGCGCTTGACGGAGGAGTAAACAAAGTGCTTGATACCGGCTTTAATGGAACCCTCGATGAGGGACTTGCCTTGGGCGATTTCGCCTTCGACGGTTACGCCCGGGCCGAGGGAGGCTTGGACGGAGTAGACACCTCAGATTGGTTGGTTGGAGTTGATGTGTTTGGCTTCTTCGAAGAGGGTGGGGACGTCGTTGAGGTCGCCGCGGACGAGTCGGATGTGGTTGGTGGTGCTGCGGGAGGCGAGACGCTTGGTGGATGGGGAGGAGGTATCGCGGGTGAGGGCGAGGATGGTGAACTGGGTGCCGGTTGGGTCGAGGTCGAGGAGGGCGTCGATGACTGCCCCGCCTTGTTTGCCGGTGGCCCTAGTGATGAGGAGAGCTTTGGACATGGTGTGTTGTGGATGGGCGTTACTGGTGGGCGTGAAGGAAGGGGAGATGGGAGTTGAGGAAGGAGGTTGAACTGGGCTGGGGGTCTTGGGTGAGATGGGTTATTTCAGACTATGAACCAGATCGAGCACGAAGTTAGGCAGGAGGCGACTCCTCTCTTCTATGACGTTTGCTTTTGCGACTTGCATGAATTTGCCAAGGTTCTACTTTAGGCTCATGCCGGTGAGGTCTGCTAGCGATTCAGTAGCGTCCTCCGTTGTCATAAAATTCACCCCGTTTGAGACCGTCAACAACGTTCCTGCACTCGAAGTGGTCTGGCCATGTCGGCGGAATAAACTTTCAAGAAAGCCGAATAGGAAACGGAGCGCTTAAGACTCCTGGGAGCGCTATCTCCAGTTCGTCAAAGGCTGTTCCTACGCTGTTGGCCTCATCCACTCGGCGGGTTGCCCTAGCCCCTAGGCCCAGCCAATCGTTGAACCATACCTCACGACAACGGTGGCTCTGTCAGTTACCAGAAAGGGGCATTTCTGAGCAATCCTCCTATCCATCCAATATCCTACAGTAGAACTGCAGCACTCGAGCATCTCAAGTTGGACACGAGCCCTTCCTATCCACCACAACTCTCGATCCCCATCACCCACCAGCTTCGTACCTCTCGCCGCCAGTCCAAGGCCTCACAAACCGCCATGATGGACGCCATGAAAATTTCCCCACCAAACGACCCCAGCCCATCAGCATCACCCTCTATCAACGCTCCCTCCCAAAGAGAAGAAGACCCCTCGTCCATCCGCTCCTCCACCATCCGCGCCCTCCTCGCCGGCTACTCCTCCCTCTCGGTCCCTCAAATCCTCCACCCCCTCTCCAAATCCTTCACCCACCAAGTCCTCCCCGCCTCCCTCGGCATGCCCGTCTGCAACCGCGATTCCTTCGCCATCCACGCAAAGGGAATCTTTTCCGTCTTCGACACTTTCCGCATGGTACCCGAGAGCATGTACGAAGATACCGAACGCAACGTCGTGGTAATCCATGCAAGGATGGAAGGAATACTGGCGAATAGTAGAGGGTGGTGGGGGAGTGAGTGTGTCATGTTTGTTAGGTTGAGTGAGGATGGGAGGAAGGTCGAGGGGATTTAGGAGTTTGTAGATAGTGTGAAGGCGGTGGAGATGAGGAGGAAGTTTGCGCCGAGGGGATTTGGGATTCGTCCATTTGGGATGGGGGTGGGGATGGGGAGGGCGGTGTTGTTTGTGGGGTTGGCGACGGGGACGTTTTTGGGGGTTAGGAGGTTTTTGGCGAGGGATTGAGCAAAGAAATTCAGTCTTCGGATCGCGCTTGATGTACGTAGAGTCGTGGTTCGTGTTGGAAATGAGATTGTCACATACGATGCTTGAGCAAGTGAAGAAAGATAGTTGTGGAGACCCTAATATTTTCCATGCAGCAGTCACATAAGCATTTCGAGATGATTCTTGGCTAGAATGTTGCCAAATTCGGACGATAACATCTTTCAGCAATTGTCTCCAAGCCTACCATGATGCAAACCGTTCTCAGACACTTGACTCTCCGTCCCTCTTAGCCCACCCTCTCCTAATAAGACAGCGTCTGCCACAGCGCCAACCCCCCCGCAACCAACGGCATCACAATCCTCACGGTATTCAACTTAATCCACCGCCTAGCATACCACTCCGCCAAACTCACATCCACCACCCCCGCCTTCCCCTTGGTATTCCCCTTCACCCCACTCTCTCCCACCGTACTCAACGCATCCAACTTCTCATTCAACGGCTGCATATTCACCGCCGAATGCACCACCGTCACCAAATGACAAACCGCACTGACGGCGTAAAACCGCCAGTCCTTCCTCGCGAACGGAGCGTTATACGCGGAATATGCAGCGAATCCGTAGCCGAAGATGCCAAGGGTAGAAATGGGGCGGAAAAAGACGTTGCCGACGGACCAGAAGGTGGGCCACTGGCGGCCGAGATGGCGGGCGGCAGCGGGGTGGGAGGGGGAGGTGGGTGGGGGGAAGTCGACTAGGAGGGCGGGGACGCCCATGAAGGATTGGGTTATTGCGTTTCCTACATTCTCTTGTCAGCCTTGCAGCTATGTTGGAGAGGCAAAAAAACGGGGGGGCAAAGAAAAGGGGAAAGGGAGGGAGGGGGAGTACCGAGCAGGATGAACGAGCAAGCCATGGTCCCGCCGACCACGGCTGTGGCGGTTGTTGACAGAGTAGACGATGGCATTTTCGATATTTTCTTGTTTTGTTCTGATCACCGTCAAAAAGGAGAAAATGGGCAATGAAAAAAAAGGAAGGATTCGCGATGCTCGCGTAGGAAAGAGGTCGAGTTTATCAGGGTGAGACTTGGCGTGTGTCCCGACTCGGCAACATGTTTTCGCCCCTTCTTATGAGTGGAGCCATTGAGTCAAGTCTGCACCGCCCGCGTCCTCGTCTGATCTCTTTGACGACTCATGCCAAGTGGCCAAACTTAATCTGAGAGCTGCGCATCTTTCTGCAAACTTCGGAAATGTTAGTTTTAGCTTCAGGCCGCTCTATTTTGGTTGGTTCGCCCGAAGTTGACCACGGGGATGGGATTCGGACGGACTGCGTGCAGGTGGTCGACCCTTGCAGCATTTCGTGTACGCGCTTTGCCACTCGCGCCTCGTGCTTGCATTGAGCATGTCAATAAACGGAGGAAATAGTCCGGGAGTGTTTGCACCTTTTGGGTCATGACATGGGCAGAAAATGCATATCGTCGAATGGGCACAGGCTGCCGATGGGAAGCGTTTTGTCAAGCTCAATGAGGTCGCCATCAAAGTCACCACCAAAATCACCATCACAACGACAAAGACAAGATTCGAGAAAAGATGCTAGACAACTTCATTCATGGCCCCCGACCAGTGTCGTAGACGTAGCTAGTAAACAAGAGAAATTCGCAAAGAATAAAGAAAATAATCCATCCTCATTACAATCCATGTATCCGTAATAGTACCCCGAGTATCCCGTATCCCTTCCCATCCATAACTTCGTGTATGATCCGTCAATATGACAATGCCAATACCGCGATAACCCCGATTTCACTGGCGGAAAACACTATCCACCTGCAGAACCACCTCGTCCTTCACCGGCGTCATTTGTACCGGCACACCGGTGCAGATTGGCACCTTCTCCAGCAGCGAATGCCTGGCTTCGCGTGCAGCCGCCAAAAAAGCAACCCTCTTCCTCCTATCCTCCCCCTCGGCCTCCTCCCAAATCCTCAACGCCTCCTCCCTCCTCTCCTTACTCCTCGGCTTAAACGCTATCTTGAACGGATCCGGCTTAATAATCAACAAACTATTACTCCTATCCGTAGGAACAGGATACCTCTCCCCCGTGTCAGGATCAATCTTGTGCTTGAGGTTAAATGCTTAAGCTAGAGATCCGTATGCGATGATGAGTTCGTCTTGTGTGAGGTTCATGCCTAGGCATTGGCGTTGGCCCCAGCCGAAGGAGGTTATGCTTTTGATGGTGGGGAAGTGGGTGAGGGGGGTTTGGAAGGTGGGCCAGCCGGGTTCGAGGTAGCGTTCGGGGCGGAAGGAGTTGGGGTCGGGGTATTTTTCGGGGTTGCGAAGGAAGGCCCAAGAAATTGGTTAGACTTAGGGGTGGAAAGGGGATAGGGAAAGGAGGATGGGCTTACTAGTCGAGCGGGAGGATTCGGGTGCCCTTGGGGATGAAGTAACTATTGTAGACGTCATTGACTTCGGTTTTGTGCGTTACGCCTGATAGTGTTAGTATGTATGTTAAAAGGTTATATTGGAAGAAGGATAAGATATACTAGTGGGAACATTTGGCCTTTATCGTATCGTCTCCTTGATGTAAGCACGAAGAATAGGCAGATTCGGTACATTAAGTTCATACACCTGGAAACGGAACACTACCTGAAGCGAGACAATAGTTACACATAAAACTCACAAATTCCTACCCCCACAACACAGCCATTACTTAGTCAATTAAGCTTAAACATTAAATATAGGTTTTTATATACAAGGGTAATACAAAAACAAAGTTTTGGATTTTAGAATTTTTTCCATGACGAAATATCAATTTTGAAGTCTTAAAAGTCAACATCTGTTAAGACTTGCATTATATATATTATGTAAGCAAGATAAATTCTTCTTATATATATTAATACGTTGATACTTTTAAAATAACGTTTTACTTTTCCTTTATTTATAACTAAATTGTATAATTTATTATATAATTTTAAATATAGAGAAAAAAACAAGTTAAAAATAGTAATATTATTAAACTAATTAGTAAAAATAAAATGGGAAATGTTTTTAAGACTTTATAATAGATATATTACTATATATAAGTTTCTAAACATATAGTAATTATGGTGATATTTTTATTAATTCTTTTATATCTATACCTATATCAAACAACCAATTATATTAATAATAAAATAACTGGTTTATAAATACTTCTCACTTACATGTTTCTTACTTCTAAATACATTAATTCAATTATAATATCATTCTTCTTCTTAATATTATTTACTTTAATAATCGTATTACTATAAAGTTAATAATTTCTTACATATTTAAAATTATATAATAAATTATACAATTTAATTATAAAAATAAGAAAAGTAACGTACTATTTTTTTAGTATTTACATACCCATTTTCATAGAAAGATTTTACTTTACTTACGTAATACATATAATGCAAGTCTTAACAGATGTTAACTTGAAGACTTAAAAACTAATATTTCGTCATGGAAAAAACTTGTAAAAATCCAAAACTTTATTTTTATATTACTCTTGTATATAAAAACCCATGGTTAAAGTTTGAGGTTAATTGACTAAGTAATGGTTGTGTTGTGGGGGTAGGAATTTGTGGGTTTTGTGTGGCGCTATTGTTCCGCTTCAAGTAGTGTTCCGTTTCCGGGTGTTTGAACTTATCCAACGTAGGAAGACGACCCTCGCAAACCTCACCAATCTCTCTCTGCACGGCAGCTTGCCACTTAGGGTGATCCACTATCGAAACAAGCTAGTAACTTAACGGCCTGGTAACAGTGGAGATGCCTATTAGCGTAAGTATGCTAATAACAGACGATGCCTTGTAATCCCCAGAGATGGTCGTCTTGAGCGCAGTCTTCTCCTGGAACTGCCTCGTCCAGCATGGGCGTATCTTGCCCTTGGCTATCTTCTCTTGGTACTGCAGGAACTGATTTATCTACTACGCCTGTTGCTTATCGTGACGCTTGTGCTTAGCGCGTTTCCACGGGTTTAGTTTAGAATCTACGGGAGATGTTAAAGCGGAGTTAAGACGTTGGTGATGGGTCTAGTAGGGGATATTTGGTGGAGGAGACCCTATGTACTCTTAGTGTAGTAGGTGCTGAGACTTGGATTGTCCCAGGTGAGCTGGCACATGACTTTGGAGGCTATGTCCTCGAGGGAGTGCTGGAAGTTGTCGGGGTTGGCGATGAGGCGTGCAATCCAACGCTTGGCTTCAAAGTACATGACGCCGTGGTATTTTGCGTTGGTGGCTTCGGTGATGTAGGTGTGTGTGAGGTGTCGTTGGCGGGACCAGTATTCTAGTCATGTTAGCAAACACGGCGATTAAGAGGGTCAGGAACTTACGATTCCTTCCCATCAACGGGAGATACTTCCCCGAACTGTGCTTGCTCTTCGAGTTAAATAGAGACCTGATCTGTGGCCGATCCGAGTTGTACTTCGCGCGTTTGATAAGAAACTCCTCTGTTACCCGCTCGTTGGTGATGATGATGAACTTGGCACCCAGCATCTCGGTGCGATAAAGACCGCCCGTCGCATACCTGTTGCCCCATTCCTTGAACTTGATCTACATGTAGTCGATGGGCAGGTCGTGGATCCTCCCAATATAGGGGATCTGTTTCGGGCCGGGTAACCCGTTGGAGTCGTTCATCTCGCGGTACACTTTGAACAAGTGTATCCCGACGGCGACGGCGACGACGGCCCCGAGGAGGACGGCGGTGAGGAGCTGCATCTTGGTGTGTGTCGTGTTCTCAGAGCTCCATACGCAAATAGAGTCAGACGCCCAGTGACTGAGTAGGGATCTGTAAAGAATGTCAGCAGGTGAAGTCGCAGTAGTCAGGGGAGCCAAGAGACACAAGACTTTTAATGTCTTTCTGTATCGACCGCCATTGTTAGGATATTGTTTCTGCGCCACTTTCCGGCTGATGATGGGCTATTAATAAAGACCAGGTTGGTTGGTTGGAGTGTGCCCGAGCTCCGTCCATCACCCGGTTTGGCCACGCCCACGGCCAACGGCAGTAAGCCTATCGCCCCCAGTCTAAGGACGGGCAGCCCTAACAAACTCTCCCGGAACCTATTGACACTAGCTCGCCTCTCTTCTTCAGGCTATGGCGTACAGCGGGTCTGCGCGTGATTGTTGAGTAATCAGTAACAAACAGGTCCTCGGACGCTCATTCCTAAGATACTTTGGAGAAGGAATGGTGATCTTAAGGAGAGCATAACGATGCTCGAATCGCCATCGTTCCATCCCACCCTCGTATCGATGCTTACCCCACGCAGACGATAATCATAACAAGGGAGCCAAAGCGCTGTTACTTAGTCCTCCGATAAGGGTTCAGGTGAGGCTATCTGAAGTTCTCTGTGTGTGGTCCAACGGCATCGACAAGCTGCAGGTTGCTATCAGACTTCCAACGGGCATCGGTGATGTCACGGACCCCAGTCTAGCGTGCTGGATCCCGCTTCGGGGTGCTAGTAGAACCCGAGGGCGCGAAAGGTCAAGGCGTCGAATCTGTGTGGAAAGGGGTCCCAGCTGTTCATCTGTGCGGTTGTGAGTGGACATTCCAAATCCCACAGATGGGACAACGCATGTTGTTTATCTGCTTTGATGCTCTGATGGGCGGTCATTCTGGTTCCATGGATGAAGATGAGACATGAATCAATTTCATCTGTAGCGTGCTTGACGGTCTTCTTGCTGTGACATTCGCGTCCGTGGCGGGAAGCAGTCACCCGCCTCGGCTGCATCGGGTATCTTGCTTTCCCACATTCGCCCCAAGTCCTTCTTTCTTTCATCCAGGACGTGTTGGACATGGTTGGGCGCAGCCCATATCTTGAGAGGATGCCTCCGCACACATGCAACTTCGTTTGCCCATTTAGCCTTGCATCTTCAGCTTTGTGGCGACATCCCGGGCTTGATTGGTTCGGCCGAAGTAGCAAGGGGCAACTCGAGCCGATAACTCCCGCTGCCGTTAGGACCGTATTCTGCACACTTTCGCTGTCTTGAACGCTCAAGCGCCCTCGCGAGGCGAGCGATAGGCGCGGCGGTTGGACCTAGATACCTCCTATCTTCTACCCCCTACCGACCCCACTCAGGGGAAGACGCCGTTCGTAGCGGAAGCGATAGACGCCGTTGTGGGGACTAGAGTCCTTCTCTGCCCAACCTCCACGATTCAGGGGAGAGGAAGTTATTGCAGATGAAGCCGCGTCGACAAACGAATCGTTAGCGTGTCTTGCAAGCCCCTCTCGCGGCTAACGAACGCGTCTAAGCTTTAGACAGGCCGGCCTTCACGACAAATCAGCCGGCCCAGCCACCTCATGGCCAACATCAGACCGTTAAATTTAAATCTCGGGTTCTTGAGTGGCGCGAGCTGGTTGAGTAGCGCGAGATGTTGAATGGCCAAGTGGCGTCGAACGGCTTCCACCGGCAAAGCCACAGCGACTCAGCATGCCGTTGATCCTTTCACGGGTGTGCCGGCCCTCGATGTTACCATGGCTATATCCAGATTCCTTGCCATTTTCTCATCGCGTGAAGCGTCACTCATCCCGTCCTTGCAACCTGGAACCATCTGACATCACACCGTCGCCAACATGCCGTTCATCCAAGACTCCGATTCCAAGCCGGTGGGCTCATACCCCAACACCGGCATCGATGTGCTCATCGTCGGTACCGGTCTGGCCGGTCTGACCGCTGCCATTGAGTGCGTTCGCAAGGGTCACAATGTGCGAGTTCTCGAGCGCAACGACAACATCAACACTGCTGGTATGCCCCCTTTGTCTCTTCCCAATACTCAGCGCTGATGAAACCCTCAGGAGACATGTACTTCATGGGCCTCTCGGCAACGCGCTTCTTCCGCCACTGGCCTGAGATGGCCGATGAGTTTGACCGCATCTCTCTGCACAACGCCTGGACCGAAACCTTCAAGCACGACGGAGAGATGATGATCGCCCTTCTCAAAGTCTCTGACCGTCTTCGTGATGCCGGTCTTGACCCGGACACGCCGCCTGGTACCTTTCAGATGAGACCGCTGGTGTATCAGATGTATGTTAACTAGGTTAAACGGCTGGGCGTGAAGATCCAGTTTGGCAAAAAGGTGACGGAGTACTGGGAGGAGGAGAATCGGGCGGGTGTTGTTACGGACCAGGGTGAGCACTTTGAGGCGGATGTGGTGATTGCGGCGGATGGCGTCGGCAGTAAGAGCCAGAAGTTGGTCGGGGGTCAAGTGAGAGCGATGAAGTCTGGACGGGCTATGTGGCGTGCGGCGTTTTCGAAGCAGCATCTTGAGAAGAATCCAGCGGTGAAAGAGTTCTTTAAGATGCAGGAGGGAGATACAGGCGAGGAGCCGATCATTCGGACGTGGCTGGGGTGAGTTCCAAGTCTGTCAGACCAGTCGAGAGATACTGATGAGAGAAGACCAGGAACGTACGCCATGACGCTTACCCGACCGGATACCATGATCTGGATCATGAACCACGACGTATGCCCTTCTCCCTTAAAACATCCCTCAGAGATACTGACACCCCTAGGTGACCGGCTCCGAGAAAGAATCATGGTCCAACACCGTCCCCTCCTCCGAAGTCCTCGAAAACATGGACAAAGGCGTCGGCCCTAAGCCATGGGCCCCCATGTTCAAAGAGCTCATCAAGCTAACACCCCCTAACACCATCGTTAACTTTGAGCTCTTCTGGCGTAACCCTTAGCCGAAATGGGCCTCCCCTGGCGCCCGCGTCGTTAATATTAGCGATGCTGCTTACTCCTTCCTGCCCGCATCAGGTAACGGCGCCACGCAGGTTATTAAGGACGCTGTGAGTCTTACATTATATCTGCAGATTGGTGGATGGCAAAAGATCCCGCAGAGCGTCCGCGCCTATGTGCGTATACGCTTCGTCCGCAACGCGTGTGCGCAAAAGCTAGGATTTAGTAACGCCAAGCTGCTGCAGGATACCGACTGGACAAAGGTGAAGCTCGATCTGCGACGCGCGCAGCCAAAGTTGCTTAGCTGGGTGTGGGGTCATGATCCCGAGAAATATGCGTATGAGGTGTATAAGAGGGTGGTGGAGAGCATGAACAGGGGTGTTGCGATGGAAGATAACGATAGTATTCCGCCGAATTATCCGCCAGGGTATAAGTATGAGCCGTGGAAGATTGAGGATATCATAGAGGACATGAGGAATGGAAGGCCGGTGGATTTGGGTAAGGGGAGCTGGGATTGAGGGATGCCATAAGTATTGGGCCGTCGTGTGAGAAGTATATGCTGTAACGCGTTTCTTTTGTCGTTAGATGAAGGGGATGATATCTTTTGTTGATCGGTCCGTTTGCTTTCATGAAGAGATGATCCGCGTGCTGATCTGTTAAAGCTGGAATTTGTGCCCTGGCTGCGTGAAGATTGGGAGTCGTGTGCTCCATGTGCCAAAACGAGTTGGATCCACGAGATACAGTGGGGTGGCAAAAGTATTGACCCCAGCTTATAACACACTTAAAACAGCAGGTTTCAGTCCTTTGGAAAGTAGTATTCCAGCTAATTAAATATTATGTAAAAATTTACACTGACTTTATATAGTTATATGATGAATATATATTTTTATTGGAATTTGAAATTTTAATTAATGGGTAGTAATACTAGCTATCATTTTACCAAATTACTATGTTCTAGTTCCAGTGGATTATAGTGGGGCCTACTGTCAGAAAGAAAGGGGTTCAGGGGCCCTGGGGTTCCGGTCAGCGAAGCTGACTGGATGCCTGGCACTGCCTGAACGCGAGTCAGCCTCAGCCATGGTGTTGACAAAGCTGAATCCTACGGAGTAGTCTATAAAGAAGGAGGTTCTGGCTGAAAGCCAGAACCTCAAGAGGAAGAGGAACAAGCAACCTCACGCAATACAATCAAGCCATTACAACCCACATCATTTCCACCCATTCCAAGGTGCAGTGTGTTTCTGACAGAACCTCCTTCTTTATAGACCACTCCGTAGGATTCAGCTTCGTCAACACCATGGCTGAGGCTGACTGGCGTTCAGGCAGTGCCGGGCATCCAGTCAGCTTCGCTGACCGGAACCCCAGGGCCCCTGAACCCCTTTCTTTCTGACAGGTTCTGGCTTTCAGCCAGAGCCTCAAGAAGCACAACAAGCAACAACAAGCAACCACAAGCAATACCATCAAGCCATTGCAACCCACATCATTTCCTCCCATTCCAAGGTGCAGTGTTTCTGACACCTACAGGGAGCAAAACTGTTAGTGAAAGTTTATTTTGTCTTTAAACAGCTGCATTGCAGCGCACAGTGGAATGAAATTAATAAGAATGATAAATTAATACATTTTAATCATTTTCAAGTAGTTTGGGATTTTTTGTCTTATTTTATCTTATCTTGAGGTGCTTATTACGGTCGGTTGAAAGCTGTAAGTTTTGGCTGTTTTGTATGGGAAATTCTGTCGGGGTTGGGTCGATTATCCATCACCTAGTAGCACTGCAATTTTGGCCTCAGCGAAGGGTTGGCGAACAAACGGTGCTGCAGGGTGTGAGGGGGTCACGTCAGCAGGCGCCCATGATTGGCCGATTAGCTCTTATCTGAATCGATCACTCCAATTTGGTCCCTCAAAGGAAGGGGCGATCAAGAGGCTGCGGGGACACAGATCAGGTGATCAGGTACCTTACCCAACTATGGCCAAAAAACGGGGGAAGTCTCCAGAAAGCCACACCGTTGTTTCTGATTAGGTATTCCAGAAATGAAGTTTAGTGAGCTGAGTCTTGCGTCGGCCTCTAGAACCTCACTGGAATTTTGGGCCTTAAAGAAGGGACGATGAGCTGGACTTGATTACCTCAGCACGGGAAGCCCTGGTGATTGGCCAGTGGCAGGCGTCCGTCAGCCCTCGAGAAAGTGGGTAGCCAAAAGGCATCAAACTTCCACAGCTTTTCAATTCGACTTCTGTGCTACACAGCAAATCGCAAAGAGTTTCCCTCGGTAGTTCCAAATTAATTGTGTGGCAGCATCCTCAAAGTTGCCCAAGTCGCCATTCCCGAAGCTGTCCCCAGATCCCGAACCCGAGCCCGAGACACCGGACCTCCCCAGTTTTGTTCTTCGAATCCTACATTTGCGGTCTTCTCTTGAGGCTGTTCGACGTCTTGCTCATGCTCTTCATCTTGACGGCAACATGGAAGTGGAGGGCATAACTCTCTGCGGAGATGGAAACCCGGGTTGCCCTCGACAGATGTTACACGGGTAAACAAAGGGGGCTGCGCCGCATGAACCGAACGGCAACAGCAGTGGTCGCGATGCTGCGCCGCAGAGCAACCGAACCAACGGTTAATTAATCTCCGAATCAACCAATTGCCGATGCATCCACAAACGGTTGACATTAGCCTGGATGCAACGCATGGTTGCACCGTCTTCGGCGCGGGCGTCACCTTCCCGGAATACAAGCGTCCCTATGGCTCGCCATCGCCCTGATGCTGCGCCAAGTCAGCGATCGACGGGAACGATACAACACAAAAGGCCCCAACGACTTGGCGTCTTCTTCGCCTGTGGCACATCTGTGGCTCATCAACCCAGACTCAACTCTCAGCGTTCTACCATGCGGTCTTAGAGCGAGAATTCGGTCCACCAGGCTAGAAAGCGGCAATCGGTACCGTGACAATGGAAGGAATTGCCGCCGTCTTCGGCATCGCCGACATTGCGCTCCGGGCGGGTTCCAGGCTGCGGTATGTGCAAACGTTCGAGATCGAGATGAAGTCGAGATGTCGCTGACGTTCCGCCAGGTCTCTCTCAAACAACTGGAACGATGCTCCCGCCGACCTCGCCGCGCTGCAGCGGGATCTCTCCCGCGCAGAGAACTTCTTTACCGAGACTCGGATGGGAATTAACGCCATGTACGTCGCTCAAGCAATCCGGAACCAAAAGACGGCGCCCCCAGCGGTCTGGCGCCAACTCGCTGTCCTGCTGAAGGAAGGAGAAACCGTCCTCAATCAGATCGAAGAATCCATCGATCACCTATGGGAAGGAGGCCCAGGTGACGCGGCAAAGGACCTGAGCAAGAGGAGGAGACTGGCATGGCTTTCCAGCGCTGCTCGCATCGGGAAGTTGAGGACCCGGCTGGTGAGCATACTCTCAGCTACCTCGAGGCTACTCATCGCGCTCAACGTGTAAGTGCACCCCCGGCTGCGGCTGGTAACCCGTTGACAGCGTAAGGTCTGTCTCTGCCGAGATGCAAGTCTCGCTTCAGAGATCATACGAAGACATTTCAGAGCAGATCGACCTGAGTCTCCAGGCTTCCGAGGCCCGGCTTGCTTCGGTGCTCAGTCTCTCACACCAAGCCCTCATCTCGCATGTGGATGGCCGACTCTCTAGCCTTCCGCCTACGATCCCCCCTACGAAAGAGTTCGTCAGTCTTCGCAGGAGTCCTGCAACTTCTCACACTCCTCCTGTCCACCAATCCAGCCTGACCGGATGCGAGGCGGGTTGCCTATGCCAGTGCCACAAACAACAGCGCTACACATTTTCTGTCAGATCGCTACGACCGATCATCGGCTCCATCGTCTGTTCCTACGTCGGCAAAGCGGATCCGCCACCATGCACAAGTACCGAGTGCTGGTACTTCTCGAAGGGAGACCGACAGCAGCGCCGACCTTCACAGGTCCTCGTGACATACAACTTTCCATCGTGGCTGGTCAGGGCTTCACTCACCGCATTCTATTCGAGCAACCTCAACGGAAGCCCCCAGTTGATACTACGAGTGACTGGGCATCTCCCCAGGGAGGCCATCCACCCGCAGACGCTGTTCTATCTCACCTTGCACGGAGACGTCGAGGGAGTCAAGGAGGTCTTGAGCGAGGGTGGGGACGGTCTGAACTGCACCGTGGGCCGCTATCGCTTAACCCCCTTGATGATGGCTGTCTCCTACGGTCATGCCGCAATAACAAAGCTCCTGCTACAGGCCGGCGCCGACCCGCACTGCGGCTCCGAAGGAGAGCGGGTGTCGCGCATGGCAACTCGGGCGATCGCCACCTACCTCATCCCCGATAATGTCGGATCAGCATCAAACAGGAACGAAGCGCTTACTTACTTGCCTTTCGACGACTACATCGAAGAGTGCGAGTTTACCCCCCTCCACAAGATCGTCATGGGCCTACTACATGTAGACCTAGCTGACGCGCTTCGCAAACCGCAACATCACGCCAACATCAACCGCCAAAGCCTCAGCGGTCTTAGCCCCCTCGACATCGCCGTCAAACGCGAAGATATAAACGCCACCCGCCTTCTCATCCGCGCAGGCGCCGAAGTCAACATGAAAAGCGGAGACGGAGGAATGGTCCCCCTTTCCTCGCTCGGCGCAGACAACGAGATCCACTGCAAACTCGCCAAAATGCTTCTCAACGCCGTAGCATCTCCCAACATTCCAGATGAAAACGGGCAAGCGGCTTTGCTCCACGCAGTGCAGAAAATGTCCGGTGATGTAGGGAGTTACGGGGCCTTTGTCAAGCTTCTTATTCAACACGGTGCAGACGTCAACTCGGTTGACAACTTTGGAAATAATGCGCTCTTCCTCACGGGCAAGGCAGTTGGTCTGGCGAGGGCGAGGATTCTGATTGATAATGGGATTAATGTCAATCATCGTGACGGACAGGGGGAGACGCCGCTTACGAATGCGATTATTTACAACAGGGATGACATGGCTGCGTTTCTGTTGGATGAAGGTGTCGATATCACAGGAGCCAACAAGAACAGGCGGGGGGTGTTGCATTCAATTGCTGCGCAGACTGGTGTTGAGACGGTGAATGTGTTTATTAAGAGGGCTTCGAAGCTTCGAGGAGTGCTTCGTATCCCGGACAAGGACGCATCGGGCAAGACGGCTTTTCAGCTGTTTAATGAGAGGGTGCCGGAGGCCGATCCGGAGCTTCGCAAGGCATTTGATGCGTTGCTTGATGCAATTGAGGGTGTTGATGAGTCGGATGATGAGGAGTTTGTTGATGCTCACGAGGTGATTGATTCGGAATAGGTTGGTGAGGAAAGGATTATACGGTTAAAGAGTGATGGGGGTATCAGCAAAGCATTCATGTGATTATTTGAGAATATAGACAGGTTGCATTGTATATTATCAATAAAAACGTAATGACAACGAGAATAAGCGTGGGCAGGACGGTGAGGTGTGTCTTGAATCGCATTTTTGCAAAGTCAAATTAGAGTAGAACATGACACAAAGAAGTGTAGTATGACTCAGGAGTGACTAAGAGTCTCATTAGCTGGTGCGTCCCATTTTGAGACAACAGCCGGGCACAATCCGCAACTCCATATCTCTCTCTCCTATTCTTTCCTTCCTCAAAGAATCTTTACTCAAGTTCTTTATCGCTGAAGAAAGAAATAGCAAGATTTCTTACTTACTGCCAACAATTTTGTCTCTTTTGCAGAGCTTACACCTTGATTTGCATCCCGCAATTTTTTCTTCTACATTGCAACTTGTCAGGGGCATCGCAGGGTAGGAGTTTTCTGTGACTCCAGGCCTCTTTCAGATCCATCGGCCTCCTGTATCCATCCCTACAGCGCCTCAGATTTCAGTGTTGTGGCCGCCCTATACGTACCATCAAGCTTCGTTTACACCTTTGCAACACCTCTTCATACTGATGATAATACACCTGACATAACTCTAACAGGCACGGATTTGTGTATCTCTTTTAGCATACCCGCTTCTTTCCTTCACGAAGAAGCACAACGACAAGCTTCTGACCTTCCCGATTGAGTTCTTCATTCATTGTACTGACGCTGCGTCACCGCAATCCCCGTGTAGTTCCCGATCCCTGATGCTTGAATCCAAGTTATCACGACAAAAAACCGGTGCCATAGAGTTTGTGCCTTGCTTCTCCAGGGCTGTCTGATATTTGCCATATATATGTCATGTCCACGTTCCGGCCTCGGCATATCACGAAGGGTCCGGTATTCGGACCCGGTACAGTAACCCCTTAGTCATCATCAAAATCAGGAAACTCCTCTGCCAGCCGGCTTTCCTCAATCATCGGCAAGTAATACTTCTTTAGACCTTCCAGGTCAACAGACGGGAAATCCTTCAAAAACTTACTAAGAATATGACAAAACTGTTCCACGCACTGTCCCCGCTCGATGGTCCTGCAAGGTTTCACCTCAAACTTGCTCGGGATACGCAGATACCGAAGCATTCTTTTCAAGTTCCGTATTCCGGCCGAGTTCGGCACAAGTCCCGTGCGAAGAAGATAGTAGACGGTGTCGAGTCTTTGCGATGCATTCCAGGGTGTTAATCTCTCTACAAAAAAGTGCCAGTCCAAAGCATCTCGAGTTGAGTTCCCTTTCAGGGTCTCGTCGAGATCTTTGGGATCCGAGTTGAAGAAGGCCGCTACGCAGAAGAGTAGGTTATTCATCTCGGTTGTTGCTGAGTCTCGTCCGGGGCGTATAAGCTTTGACAAAACACGTGAGAAGGGCGACCGGGAGGCTTCGCGTGATATAGCAATCTCCGCTGTGTTTCGGGCCTCGATTCGAGCTTGAAGACACGGGACACATGCGAAAAAGGCGGCCCAGATCTCGTGCCCGTGAGATACATCATGCAACGACCGAGGCACGGTGATGGAGGTTAGCGCCTTTGCGGACTGTGGATCTAGCTGATGGAATAGTTCGAGAAGCCGACTCCTATTCGGCGCCGTGTTCTCCAATCTCGCTGCAAGGTGATACAATCTGGGCAAGTAATAATAGTTGTATCTGTATGTTCGCCCCAGAATTGCGTTAAGTCCGTTCGACCACCGTAAGTAGGCCACGATGGCGGCTGTCAAGTTGAGCTTGGGATCAAACATCTTCGGACCTGCTTGAAGAATCTTGGCCCAGTTTTCCCCAGCCCTTATCCAGCCGAATGCGGTGCGGTGGAAGAATGCCACTCCGGGCTCCGTTCGCTGCCTTGAGACGAGCTGTAGAAGCCTCCGCGTGTTTCCAGCAAGCAGTCGTGTAATGACGGGAAGTATGCGCTCTTCCTCGTGCACTGAAGACATTGGGATCATGGCCTTGTCGTCGATATCCAACGCTGCCCATAAGACCGTGGCGCTGATGGTCGGACCACAGAATCGCTTCCACTCGTACGTCAGCTGGAAGAGCCTCGACGCCACCTCTCGCTGAGACGTGGTCAAGTTTGCCTGGATGGCGTTGTAGAGGAGTTCCAAGTCCTGAGGCAGGCGGTTGAAGGCTTGTCAGATGACTTGCAACTGAGGGTTGTCTTGCAGCTCAACGAGCAGCTCCTCGACGACCAGCTCCTCGACGACGAGAACGACCTAGAGGAAAACCCCCTGCGCCCCCTTCTTGAACTCGTTCGTCAGTCTGTCGATTTCGTCCGGGTATAGTTGTTGCAGCTCCAAAAACCCAACACTCTCATGAAAACGTGTGTCGACATATGTGTAGATATCACGTTCCGTCAGATTCTCCATCCTGATGGAGGGGCTAGTCCTAAATGTGTCAGCAAAGACGTTCCAAGGCCTGCTGGATACGCAGAGCTTGATGCGATAGGTTTTCCGAAGCGCTGCAAGAATGGAAACCAGCTGTGGCAGATCTCCATCGTATTCGTCCAGGCCGTCGATGAGTAGCGCAATGCAGTCTGACACATCGATTTGGGCAGCAAAGCGTTCGAGGCAAGTGCGCAGTTCTGTAATAGACCATTCGGGTCTTGAGCAGCTGATGATTCTAATAGATGCAGCATATACCGTCGGGGCGTGACGATCCGACGGAGCTCTGGCCGCTGGGAGAGAAGTTGGTAGAGAAGGCTTCTGAGAAGTCCGTGCTGCGATTTCTGGGTCGTGGATCCAGGACTCCAAAAGTAGACGCTCGCAATGAGCAGTTCGCTATGCCAGACCACTTCCTAAAGAACTTGAAGAGGTCTGGGTGGTTGGCGATGTACTTCATCAAAGTGCTTTTCCCCGACGCAGGCTTTCTCGTAATCCAGAACGGGGTCTCGTCTTCCCGGGAAGAAAGCCATTCCTTGCATCCAGGCGATGGGCGTTCAGGATCATCGCCCTCATTCAATAGCTATGAGAAGGTCTCTGGAAAGGGGGTCGAGATGCGGTATTGCCTGTCAAAAATGCCAGTGAACTTGATCCGCTCGAGAAGTCTCGTTTCAACGCTGCCATCCAATGCTGGGACAGGAGTTTGATCGTTTGAGTCGCCAGTGGGGAGCTGGTCGTGTAGGATGCGGGCAACGATCGACTCGTCGAACCGGAGAAAGGCGTCCCAAAGCTCTGCCGAAACCCACTTTCCTTCTAGATGGCTGCGGTCTTGGGGCGGCTGATCAATCGGAATAGCCTCTAGGATGCGGCGTTTTTGGAGCTCCAAAACCCCTGCATTCTAATCCACTTCGGTCTTTTTGATCTCTTCGACACCTGTCGTGTGGACGTTTGGTTCTTTTCTCTGCCCTGCTTGAGTGGTTTCATCCCTGCAACAACCAGACCAGCAACAAAATAGAAGAGGTCAAGCTGACTAACCACAAACACAAGAGAAGGTTCATCGTCATTTCCTCCCGGATTGATATCAATTTCACCTTCAGCTGCTTGAACTCGGCATCTTTGAACGCGCCCCAGACGGCAATCTTGCCCTTGGAAGGCTTCTTGGCAGGCTTCTTGGCCGCCGAGTTCAGCGCGCCAAGCAGGTTTTGCAGAGCCACATCCATCTCTGCCTGAGCCTCCTGGCAGCGAGTTGCCAATCGATCAAGAGGTTTTGTCTGGGTGGGGTATCGCGATCGGAGGTCTTAGACCTTGCCGGGAACCGCCGAAATGGCGGCTTGGAGGCCCTCGATGTCAGTGCATACCAGCTGCAGCGATGACGGAAGGTCATCGCTCGTTCGCTTCAGCTTGAAGTAGCGGGAGAGAATCTTCCCACCAAAGTAGACAAATGCGACAACACTCGCCGCGACTGAAAGCGCGCTGAGAGGATCCATGGTCGACTTCTGATGTGTGCATTGGGCGAACCCTCCTCAGCTCAGTTGGAGCCTCGTCAGGCAGGGACTCGATCCTGCTTCCCAAGGAAGCACGTGTGGGATGTGTCCCGGTGCGGTGTTGGACCGCAGTGTTGGATAACGGGAAGAACCACGTACACCGATTAGTGCTTGGCCCTCTGTGTCGCAGACCACAGAAGGGGGGCAAGAGGGGCAGAACAGAAGCAAGTCTTCACAAACGGGTGTTCACTAGGTCAATGATCGCATGTCACTATAAGACACAGTAGCACACAGGGTGACTGCGCAGTAGGACACAATTGAAGATGATTCAATTGACAAAGCGAATACTTGCGTGAGGAACCAGAAGGATTCCTCACTCTATCGTAGGCACGATGATAGCTATCTATACTACTGACTAGAGGTAACTTGTACCAGTGCTCTGTTGCTCTGTTGGCTCTGGGGGACAGATCACAGATCACTGCTCCGTAGCCTCGGGGTTGCTCCGCCAAGGAGCACAAGTCTTGGCACAGAGCAGTACGGTGTGCCTACAGTTTCCTACTGTGACGTGTACTGTGGCTTCTGCGGGAACACGTCGGACCGTTTGGGCGACCTAAGAGGCACTGAGACTCTTGTGGAACACAAAACAGAGCGGTTTTCTGGCCGTTCGGCAAAAGAGTGATGGAATTGCTTATTCTAAATAAAAAGGAGAGGGTGGCAGAGAGCCAGTAATATAGTGGTGGAAGGTGGCGAGTCACGTGGCCAACCAGGTGACTATATTGTATCACAACTCTTAATTGTTAGAAACTACATCCGTACCCACTGCGCCAAAAAGCGAGGGAACCCGATTACTTTCTAACCGTGGTAGTTGCACTTAGCTGACAACTTCTAATGCTACCAGCTACTAGCTTATAACGTAGCGAACCCTTACTAGCTATAACGTACGTAAAATAACCCTTTACAGCAAAAGTGACTTAAAAAACGTTTATAGTAATTTGCTCATGCTAAGTACCCTTTTGGGCAAAGTACGCGGGCTGCAGGGGGCTGAGTACCTAAGTGGATAGCACGACATACCACGGCTGAAATTGAGTGGCACTGCTTAGTCCGATAAGGCTCTTCCCAAGGCATCCGCATCTCCGTAGCGAAATTTTTTAGGGAGACTTTAGAGCGCATCTTTCGTATTGCACCTTCCCTCCCTCCCTCCCTAGTTTTCAGCGCTCGCACTCAACCAAGTCCTAGTAGAAAAGTGGTTCACCAACATCAGATGGACCCGCTCAGCATTGCGGCTAGCATCTTTGCAGTAGTCCAGACTGCTGACAGGGTCATATCGCTCTGCAAGTTCTATCTTGAACTTAGCAGCGATGCCCTATCAGATCTTCGGGTCATTTTAATTGAGGCGTCGGCCCTGAAAGCGATCCTGGATAACATATAATTTTTTGCTTTTAATGGACACGGGCCAGTTACCCTAAACACGTTGATTGGAAAGGACGGTCCCGTTAAAGGCTGTTATAAAGCACTCTACTAGATAAGTGGGCTCTTCCTGTCTGAATCTGCACATCGTAACTTAGGCACTAGATCTAAGCGGCAGAAAGTGATAGCGACGTTAGACACTCTTACCTAACCTTTTAAAGAGAGCAGGGCTTAGAAACTATTAGTAGAAGTGGTGTAATATAAGATTACTCTTAATCTGGCGCTTACTATAGACATTAGGTATTATTCAATATCATTATGCCCTTAAACGCTTTCCGCACGCCCCGTTTTAAGTTACTAATACAAAGACAGCTATAACATTAAAGACATTAAAGGCAAAGTAAGCGAGATTTAGACCGCTCTTACAGGTATGGATGACTTCAATAGGCCAGCGTTTTGAGTCAATTTCGGAGTTAGGTTATTAACTATCTAAATGGCACGGCACTTAGACCTTAAACGGTGCAACGTTTATAAGTGGCTTGACGGCATAAATCCTTCATCTCTCTATCATTAAGCTTACAGCTAATATAAATTAGGGATTGGAGACTGGGTACTTCGTTCCGACGACTGAAAAGCCTAGATCTTAGGCACAAAAGTGAGTCTATAGATCCACAGCATATTAAGGACCGGGAAAACAGTCTTTACGTCTTACCTGATCGAAAGTGTTAAAACGTACTGTAACGATGGTAACGTAGCGAAAAGCAGAACTGTATATATTTATTATTACTGCTATTTTAACTATAATACGGACGAAGCAGTGCCCTTTTTAAAGTGGGAGGTTCACTAGCTAGGTCGTGCGGTAAAGACCATACTTGCTAAGCTGTGTAAGCTTTATAAGCGAGGCGAGGGACCCAGCTTAATAGACCTACTCTACGTCCTGGAAGAGATAATCGAAGCATTTAACTGTATTTATGTTATCCTAGACGCCATCAACGAGAGTATACTTAAAATTGATCTTTTAAAAGTCTTACAAGATCGCATTACCGACTAGAGATTTTCAAAGATACGGGTTTTAGCAACTAGCCACAAGTATGTTGATATCGAAAAGTCTATAAAAGAGATATTAATATCAATCTCTATAAGTAATCCTTTACTTAACAAGGATATACGACTATTTACCAAAGCATAACTTAGCTAAGGATGGTGATTTTAAAAGCGAATTTATAATGTGTAGTATACCTTTAAACGCTGTATAATGTCTAACGACTAGTTACAGGTTTAAGTATAACCTTAATAAAGTCTAGTACTATAAACATAACGAAAAGGTTAATTAACTATACAATATTTATAACTATAATAAAGAGTAAGTTAAAGATAAGTGGCACTCTGTTGGGTTTTTACAACCCTAACCCGGCCAGTGTGGTTAGAACAGTGTGGCTGGATCCACGCAGCCGCTCCGCGGCTGCATCCGTGGATCTGCACAGCTAAGAACGCCAGACTCCACTGCCAACCTCGTATTCAGTCAGC
>Ga0247780_1000265_pt1 | contig 52358 bp, 36 predicted proteins | sample UWRJL079202R5_FD_179927 | JGI IMG/M metagenome (GOLD analysis project Ga0247780, IMG submission 179927) | Plant litter microbial communities from Arlington Agricultural Research Station in Wisconsin, United States - UWRJ-L079-202R-5 | ecosystem: Environmental > Terrestrial > Plant litter >...
GTCCCCTGAGGCGGGTAGGTTGGAGGGGTTCGTGTCAGTATTCGGCTCCCAGACGGCATCTGTAGCCACAAGTTCCCCAGCTTATTCCACAGAAGCTCCTAAAGATGATTCTTCGCGTCTAGATCGCCGTATCACCAGATACCATGCGTTCTGCCATCCCGCAACAGCAGGCAAATATTGGCGTTGGCCAAACTTTGAACACCAAAGTTGTTCGTGATGGCGGGGTACATACAGCATGCGACAGGCTCAGGCCTTGCCTTAGAGCCTTGTCAGCCACCGGGGAGTGATTTCTTCCAGACGCAGGACGATCAGTGGGGGTAAGCTTTCCCCCATGAGAACAGGAGAAGGCAAAAAGAAACCGGGAGATTCAGGTTGCCAAGGTCTGGGCAATCCAAGCCCCAGGTTTTCACTCCCGTATCCAACAAAGACCCTCTCGGCCATGCCTGAGTAAGGAAAACGACGGTCTGGAGTGCTGGAGCTGATGGGTGGGGGGGCGTTGGTTAGGGGCGGCACGTTGCTGCACGAGAGTCCGCTATGTTTTCGTCCAATCGAGGCTTGCCCATTGGTCCCGACAAAGTACACAGGTTTGCCTCTGGAGCGTGGTCCTCATGCGAGGCTCTTTGGCTGCGGACCGTGGCCCGAAGAAACTTGGGTGGGGGTCCTCTGCAGAAAGTCGGGGCCGAAGCACTGCCTGGTTCGCCAGAGTCTCGGCGGCTCCGGAAGCCGAACCGGATAGCGGATATCTGCTCACCAAACTGCAGCGCGGTTGCATTGGAACAATCTCACGTCAGCCCGACTCAAGCAAGGCCGCCTGGGCATCGGCGTCATACACGGGTCGGACCGCCGGCTAACGCACTTTGCCGCCGTCGTGCGCTGGGCAGGAGGGCGAGCTCACATCACACTGTGATTGGCTCAAGCACGCAGCATGCTGAGCCGTAAGCATCTCTGAATTTGGAAGAAGCGCAGGGTCGGTTTAAGACAAGGACACTTCCATCCTCGGAAGACACGATGGCCAAAGCCTGCGGCGAGAGGACATGAACGGCCCCGAACCGGCGAGGACCGGGGAGACCATGTTCAGCACGCTGAGGCAGACCTTTGGCGGCGACGAGGCCCTGGTGAACGTGCAGACCGTCGCCCCGTTCCGCAAATGCAGGAGGCCGCTGCGAGCGGCGTGTGACAGGTGCCGTGCCAAAAAGGTTGTACATGATAATACTGTCTCCGCACCGTTCGGCGCCCAAACCGCAAGCTTCAACCGCTGACTTAGCCATGCGAACACAGGCCAAGTGCATCGGCGGCACTGGCGGCTGCAAGCGCTGCGTCGCGAGGAACCGCAGGTGCGAATACTCGCCCGTCTCAGTCCGGTCCCGTCGCGGCTCCAGCATCGGCGCAGAGGCCGGACTAGTCGCCGAGTCTGCTGCCTCGGCTGCCCCGGGAGGGCATCCAGGCGGTGCCCGTCGGCGGCGGGCATCATCCCAGTCGTCGGCGTCGTCGCTGGCCTCGCCATCCTCGCAATGTCGCGCAGCAAGGGCGCCTCTGAGCCCCGCCCTCGAACGACGCCAAGACTCCATCATGGGGCTAAACGAAGGCCCTTTGTCGCCCTCCAACAGTTCGCCCGTGGACCTCGCCGGCCACGTAGCATTCCCGGATCTGGACCTGGGCGACTTCATCAGCACCACGCCCAACCCCGCCCACATGGCCGTCGACGACTTTGGCGAGGGCCTCGCGGTAGTCACAGGCGCGGCGGCCGCAAAGGGCGGTACCGCTGTGCCCTCCATGTCCGCAGGCAACATGCCGTTCACGTTCGCGCTTGACAACCTTGGCTTCTCCAGGATCAGCGGCGCCGAAGACTTTGCCAGTCCTGCGCAGAAGAGCAGTGACGGAGAGGCACTGGCTCGCCCAGCGGCGTCGACAAGCGCCAAGTCCAGCTCTGTCCACACGTCCTGCTCCTGCATCTTCACCGCCATGTCTCTCCACGAGGCCGTCCAGATCGACCTTGTCTGGAACGACCTGCCTCCAGATCCATCGGCGGCGACTCGGCCGCTCGGGGAACCTTCATGCGAGTTGTCCTCGGCTGCGACGTTCCCCTTGTCCCCCTCCTTCCAGCCACTCATAACTCAGCAAACCATACTCCATCGGCAAAAGACTGTTCTGGCTAGACTAGACTCGCTGCTCTGGTGCGGTCCCTGCTGGTCGCGCTCCAACTTTGTCATCCTGATCATCACCATGTCGGAGCGCATCCTGGGCAGCCTCGAGTCGGTCGAGCGCGTGGTGCGCAGGAAGCACGAGCACGGCGGCGGCGGGGGCGGCACCCAGACGGCGACGGCCGACCCCGCGAACCCGTGGCTGGCGGGCAAGACAGGCGCCCTGACGCCGCTCCCGAGCGCGGGGGGCTGGCAGATCGACGACGACGACGAGCAGCGGCTGGTCGTCAGCCTGCTGAGGTCGCGCATGGCGAGGCTGGGCAGCACCATCGCCATGGCGGAGGGCGCCGTGAGCGCCAACGCGTGGTCCCCCCACGACAGGATGGTGCAGGCGCTGCGCAAGAGGTTCAACTCGCTGCTCTTCTCGCTCTCCTTCTCCGACCTGTCATGATATCGCGGAGCTTTAGTACTCCACCTAGAATGCCAAAACACACGGCCCGGGCCGCTTCAAGCCTCCGCGTCCCAGAAAACACGCCACTTTGAGTCCTGAGACTGCCGTCTGTCGAACAACTGACAAGTCCGTACCCACACGTACCCATTTGATTTGACCAGGTGACTGGATCAGCGTCGATGGGGCTGCAGTCTCGATAGTACGCGCATGTGAAAGCAGACGAGCGTGTCCGCTTCCGCGGGCGTATCTGCGGGGGGATATTCCTCCACGTACTGTTGCTACTCGCTAAGACTCTCCTGCATGTTCCTCCACTTACTGTTGCCACTCGCCAAGACTCTCCTGCCAGCCGAGCCAGGCAATATCAACAACGCGGCGTGCGCCATGTCGCAATGCAGGACTGGGTAGCACAGATTGCAACAGTACTAAACCGGCATGGTGGCAGCCGAGGCTTGCGGCTGAAAAAGGCAGGTCCCGGCGGGATTCGATGCCACTTCTAGGCCGAGGGCCGCCCTGCCTCTTTCGCCCTACCGCCGCCTTGCCTCTTTCGGCCAAACTCCGACCTGGGCGTTCGCGCGGAAGAGGCTGAATGCGGTCCGGGCCGGTGCAACCCAGCGCTTGTATATCGAATCACAAATGGTCGGTGAGGCAGGCAGATGGACACGGTACAGAGATTCTTATGCTATTGACTCCCAAGTACAGGTCCTCTAATGCTGAACCCGTCAAGACGCGGCCTTGCTCGGTGCTGGACCTTCTCAATCCTGTGATCGCAGTCGACGGTGTTTTGTGCCCGCGATCCGGGTTGAACCTCACCGAGCAAATCTCAGGCTCACCGCGAGTGCGCCATGTCGACAACCACCATGAATCGCTCCACGACAAGGGCGGCCCTCGTGCCGGATCTCGAATCCCACCAAGCCTTGTCCGGCTTCGTTCGCGTGGCTCTGGCCTTGCTGGTCCTCACCTTTGTGGGCCAATGGGCCGTAGAGTACACGCGGCTGCGGCTCAAGATGCGCAGGAACGGCATCCCGTCCATCAACAGCGCCGTCGGCATCTTCGACCAGGTCATCCGCCCGCTCTACCCGCACATCCCGTACCTGTCGCCCATGCGCCAGCTCGCCTTTGACCGGCCCTTCCGCAAGTACGAGAACGCGCGCTCCGACCTCATCGCGCTCGGCCAGGCGTCGACGCCGAGCCGCCTCGTCTACGCCACCGGCTCGCCCGCCACGGTCCGCGCCATCGCCGCCGCCACCGACGTCTTCCACAAGCCCGCCGGCTCGCCCCGCTACCGCGTCGGCAACGTCTTTGGCCTGCAGCTCATCTCGGCCCAGAACGGCGCCGAGCACGAGCGCCACCGCCGCGTCGTCCGCGTCTGCTTCAGCGAGGGCTTCATGCAGCACGGCTGGGACTCTATGGCGCACATGTGGCGCGTCATGCTGCGCGAGGAGGGGCTCGAGACCGAGCAGGCCGGCGACACCCGCGTCCTCCACGACCCGGGCGAGATCCTCGTCAAGATGACCCTGAGCGTCGTCGGGGCCTCGTGGTTCGCTGTCGACATCCCCTGGCGGGAGCCCGCGCAGGAGACAGGGCCCATCATGCCCTTCGCCGACGCCCTCCACATCTTCTCCGGGACCGTGCCGGCGCAGCTGCTGCTGCCGCGCTGGTTCATGGACTACAACCCGTTCCCGTACATGCGGCGCCTCGCCAAGGCGCAGAGGTCCCTCGTCCACCACATCAAGGCTGAAAAGGCCACCGCCGAGCAAAAGCACAAGGCGCGGCTCGCGTCCGGCGCTCCACAGGAGGAGAAAAAGTACAAAGACCTCTTTGGGGCGCTGGTGGCCGCCAAGATCGACCAGGAGACGGGTACCAAGGACCAGCCGCCCCAGGAGGGACTCTCGGACAGCGAGATCGTGGGCAACATCTTCAGCTTCGTCATGTGAGTGCACCTACTTTGGGCCTGCTTGAAACACTTTGGCCGACTGATCTGACGCCTTTCCTCCCAGGGCGGGCCACGAGTCCACGGCGCACACGCTGGCCTTTGCCCTCGCGCTCCTCGGCCCTCGGCCCGACCTGCAGGAGCAGATGCACGCCGAGGTGCAGAGGGCGCTCCTACTCCCGGCCGAGGGCAGGGACGGCAGCCCGGGCCGGCTCGTGTACAAGGACATGTCGAGGCTGCCGCTGCTGCTCGCGACCGCGTACGAGGCGCTGCGCATGAAGGACATCGCGATGCACTTCAGCCGCATCGCGACGCGGGACACGACGCTGCCGTACACGACCTGGGAGGACGACAAGAACGGCAGGCCGGTGCCGCGCGAGCGCCTGGCGCACATCGCGGCCGGCGCTTGGGTGCACATGGACCTGGCGGCGTGCGGCCTCAACCCATTCGTGTGGCCCGAGCCCGAGTCGTTCGACCCGTCGCGCCACCTGCGCGAGACCGAGGTCGTCGGCGCCGACGGCAGGCCCGAGAAGAAGGTGTCGGTCTCGTTCGAGAACCAGGTCGGCTTCCTGCTCGGCGCGCGCCAGTGCATCGGCAAGCGCTTCGCCGAGGTCGAGATGGTCTCGTTCCTCGCCCACACCGTCCTGCACTACCGCTGGGAGGTGGTCAAGAGACCCGGGGAGACGCAGGCGCAGGCAGACAAGCGGGCCAGCACCGGCCGCGAATGGCTGACCTTTACGCCGCCGAATTTCGATCTGCGATTAATCAGGCGCTGAGATAGGCTGTAAATTCACGGTAGCAAGCAAAGACGTCGTTGACAATTGAGAATCTTGATCACCCAAACAGTGAATTTGTGTAAACAACTTGATATTGCTGGCAATGCCTATATTTGCATGATTTTCAACCTGCGACAAGGAATTTAACAGACCAAAAGCGCCGCTGGGATTGCCCATCTTGGGCCCAGCCGCCAGTACAGGAACCTCTTTTAAAGCAATCTAGGCTGGACTACAAGCCAAAAGGGAAAAGGAAAAGGCTAAAGGGACGAGGGAAAGGAAAAGGGGAAGCGCTTTTCATATAGACTTCCTACCGCCGGGGCTGGGAAACCAAAGCTAGGCTGAAACTAGGCTTGAAACTGGGCTTGGACCTCACCGAGGACCAAATCGCCACCCTGGCTTCCGAAGATGAGGAATCCATCACGGAGCGCGCGCGTAACAAGCAACTCCTCTCAGCTCTCCAGGCGAGCCTGTCGGACCTGAAGCGGCTGGAAATAATCCGGGAAAATACGAAAAACTCGCAGCAACATCGCCACCCGGGTTCGTTCTTAAGGATAGCGACAACAAACAATCAGTATACGCTATATTATCGCTTGTATACAGTTCGAGAATAGCGGTGCTAATATAAAACTATCACAGGCTATTAAGCTCTTATCCAGCTGTAATACTTTAGATTTTAACTGTGTAGCTAGCTAGGAGATTATCGACATAGGCTACGAGAACTGGGAGGTCGATTACTAAGACTTAGTGTTGGGTATGATTGATTGCCCTGGCTGCGAAACGCGGGCGTGAGGGCCGGTGGGGGGAGGCTAAGAAGCCGACAAAGCAGGTGATAGACATTTAGAAGACTACACACGGGTTCAATTACCCTGATACGCTAAATAGCGTGGACAAGCTGGCAATCATATATAGGGAACATGGCCGGGTAGAGGAAGCCGAGGAGCTGGAGGTATATTATAAGACCAAGCTCGGGGCTAATCATCCAGACGCGCTTAGGGCCAAGGTTTACCGGCGACTAGTTGACGAACTGTCCGTTGCTATTCCTTTATACAATTTAATTAGTTAAGTTAAGCGCTCCAATAGGTAGTATAGAGCGACGATGTTTTCCCCGGATAGCAATAATAACTAGGCAATAGCTAATTTGTCGAATTCGAAGACTAGCCCTTTTATAAACAATGTGGTGTTTTTCAGAATTGTCGTTTTTATGGTATATTTCATTATACAAAATCTCTATCATTGTGCGTATTAACTATAATCAGTGAGCTTCGTAATCAGATTTTTGTCAGCCGCTTCATTTTTGCGAACGGGACTGTTATTATCAGATCTGACAGATTAAAAAGTTCCTAAGTGACAAGTTCCTAATCAAAGTCATTTGTCTAAAGCCTAATAGGCTCGCGGCTAGAACTATAGACTGGTGGCCATTGCTACAGGCGCGCGCAAGCCACAACTGTGGATTTATAAGAAGTGGTCACGGCCACGCAAGTCGATGCGCAATGGCTTGCATAGGGGCTTTCCGACCGGAGCCAGAAAGTCACACAGGCAGACTTAAGCAATTGCAACACCATCAATTCGCACCAAGTCCAGTGTGCTATGTTTCTAACAGGCATGCGTAGCTAGGCAGGACGCCGCTGGGTAAAGTAAGAGCAACTCTTAGGCCTGTAAGTGCCGAATAGGCTACACACTAACAACTAAAGGTGGGAAAGTCGCCTTTAGATGTAGGCTTATATCTTACTCTAATAGCTTAATTATTTATAAGCGACGATATTTCTCAACCCGTCGAATTCGGTGACCACTTCGTGATCCGTGGTCACGAGGATAGATTGGATACCAAGCTTCTTACAACTATTTAGCCGTGTAATTCGCTTTTATGTTAAAGTTAGCAAATATTAAGTAGATTAGCTGGGTATTTGTACTGTTTATCCAGCTATATAAACTGCGGCCGGCATATCCTCTAGGGAGGATTTCGCCTAGTTTTCCAGAAGGCACAGCTACTATATTTAGTCTGGAGAGGTGTCCTGCCAGTATTTCTCTATAGAAAAGAAGGGAGAAGTGGAGATAAGCAAATAGAAGAGACGGACTTGGGACGGATAGCTACTTTATATGTTCCTGAATATAAGCATCTAGAAATCTTTATAAGTTCCCTTAACTCTATATTTAGGTCAGAAGAGGTCTTCAGCAGCTTATAAGACTTAGACACGTATGCTAAAAGGCTACGCATTAATAACTACGTAATCATACCACTTCATATGCCATAACTAAGGTAACCTCACAGGCACAGGCAATAAGGCTGTTTTACACATGCCTGTAATGTCCAGCCCAGCATGGAACCTCAACTAATTAAACATCACTCTAATAATATAACGAGATATTAATTTAAGGTGGGTAACAGCAGAGTACACGCGTCCGTAAAGGATTAAACATTTCTTCCGTTTTATTTAAAGCCTAGCTAGATCTGATTATCGGTATCGTGACGTAACCTAGGCATTAAATTAATCCTAGAGGAGCAAATTTTACAACCCTCTATGTTCAAGACAAGTAAATATCCCAGGCAGAAACAGCCTCCCTCTAGACTACGTGCTCGTGATACGTCATCTCTGTTACTAAGCGCTTCGAAAAGAACCCCATTAGCTGCCTGCGCTGTAACGCCCGTTAGCTAAATTATGCTACTTAATGTAGAGGTAAGTATGGCTGAGAGATTACAGTTTAGATTACTTAAATCAGCTCGTAAAAGAGCCAATTAACTTAATTATATTACCCTAAGGCTTTAACTAGTCATACCAGTTAGACTGTATTAGCGGAATAAGCTAGCTCCGCCAGAAACGGTAATACAGATTCAATGTTAACTACGAGTTTGAGAATCTCTACCCTAGGCGATAAGATAGCTTTACTAACTGTTATCCTGACGCGAAAAGTATACTGAAAAAACCAATACATTAAGTTATGAAGGTCGCCAAAGTACAATGTTACAAATCCGAGCCCGACACGATATAAACTTAAACATTCCTAAAAGCTAACCATCTAACGGTGATGATCCGGTGGAATAAGAAAACGGTTCTTACGTAGCGAGGGAAACTGACCGTTATGTGTAATGGACCGGTCCTAAAACTTAGCCCTCCCTGCAAATGTAGTCATAACAACTATAACCGGGACAAGTTTCTGGACCCACTTCGGCTCAGGCGGCCCTTAGTGCGGCTCACCTCTAGCTCAGGATTTGCGACTAATACGGACTCGGACAGAAAAAATTGTCGGGTGAGACTATAGAGGTAGGCACCTGCCCGAGAGGTACTACCCGCCGCTCCACCCAGTCGCATCTGAAATCATCAACGTAACTGACCCCTTAGAGTTTAGTTTGTGGCCCAGTTAGCGGCTAGGTTGTACCCGCCACGGGAAGGGGTGTGTTTCAAGTTTGACAGCGACAATGGACTATGTTTCAAAACAGATATCTTGGTTACAAAAAACGAAGAAAACCGCACCCTGGTAAAACTATGGGATGTAAGTGGTAGTCAAGTGGTACATAATTACCGCGGAATAATGTGTATAAAGTCCTAAAGTAACCGGCAGAAACAATATTAGCCAGGGGGGGGAGCGGAACGTGGCGACGAGTGGGGAGTGTAGGGAGTATGTACTCGGAGACTTCCCACATGTTCTGCTTTAGATGGAGATTATAAAGATAACGTAACTAAAGGCCTGCAGTAGTGTGTTTGCCAGACAACGCGGAGCCACTGCAGCCTCGCGCATGAAAACCATTCAGACATGGCCGTTGGGCTCCACCACATGCACGAGACTCGGCGGCCGTCGGGCAACAATTTAGGCCGTGCCCTCTTTGCAAAATACCAGCTTCATACCCAATTACCTACTGCTCAAGATTGATGCTGTCTTCACAGATTTTTGATGAGGCTCATAAATGTCGTGACCGGAAAGCTTGAGGATCCAGCTGGCAGCCCGGAATACGCTATTCTCTCTCACACTTGGGGCGATAACGAACTCTCCTTTGAGGACATGGCCCGCGACTATGTTCAGACCCAGAACAAGTACCCCAAAGTTCGAGGAACCATCGAACGGGCAAGGCGCCGCAATATTCACTACGTGTAGATTGACACGTGCTGTATCGACAAGAGAAGCAGCGCCGAGCTCTCGGAAGCCATCAACTCCATGTTCCAATAGTATAAGAATGCAGCAGTATCCTTTGCCTACCCGGAGGATCTCAGTGCAAATACCAACCTAGAGCTCGGACTATAGGGAAGTCGCTGGTTCACAAGGGGCTGGGCCCTTCAGGAACTTATCGCCCCGAAGGAAGTCCGATTCCTCAACCAGAACTGGAACGACAAGGGAACCGAAGACAGCCTACAAGACACCGTCTCGCGGATCACCGGCATACGGAAGGACATCCTGCTGGGGACATCTGCACCGGGTGACATATCGGTAGCAGAGAAGATGTCCTGGGCCGCGCGCAGGAGAACAACGCGCCAAGAGGACGTCGCGTACAGCATCCTCGGTATTTGTGAGGTTAATATGGCCTTAATCTACGGCGAGGGCCTCAAAGCCTTTACACGACTGCAGGAAGAGATTATCAAGCATACAACCGATCTCAGTATCCTTGCCTGGGACCCGTGCGTAGGAACAAGCATTGACCAGTACTGCGGAGTGCTGGCAGCGTCTCCCAAGGTCTTTCGCAACCAAAGCTATCTTCAAGGGCTTTCGACAGATTCCCGCACATTCGTGCCAGACTTTTCCATTACGAACAGGGGGTTGCGTATAACGACGGAGCTCTGGATATCAAAAGATATTGAAGTCGGTCCTGGAGGGTACTTTCTCTGCCTTTCCAACTTTCACAGCCCGCCCGGCATTGGGGTGTACCTCAAAATTTCGGGCAGAGTTACTTTCTTCGCCTTTCTCACACGCCACTGATTGGCCACCTGGACAGCAACAACATTGATTGGGAGGAGTCCATAAAGCTTCAGACCATCCACATTGCTACATCGCACACATCGGCCGCGGACACGGCCTCCTTGGATGGTGCGGTGGCTAGATACCCTCCACTCCACTTCCCCGTTCACCCCTATGTCTAGATCGAAGCCGCCTATCCCCGAACCAGCTAGGATTTTTCAGCCGTTTGTTCTACACCAGGGTGCCTGGTATCACGGGCTTTGTTGGTGTGATATGCTGTCAAGTCTTTGGCAATCGCGAATCGAGGGGGCCGGGTCAGCGCGTGGGTATCATTGTGAGAACCATCGACAAGGAATGCCGTGTATTCAAGTGGGAAAGCAATCATCAGGAGATGCGTATTATCTTGGAAAAGGCGCAAAACACACTTGACGTTAGGTCCCAGGTTGAGCTTGTCCGCCTTTTTTCCGAAACGCCTCCGGCCAAGTCAATTTACTGGGAGGCATATTCTACAGTGTGGGATCTAAGAGCCGGCGGTGTGAGTTATCAGGTTAGTGTTTCGATACGAAACAAAGTTGCCATGTCGGTATCGACTGCGCCAATTGATTCGGTCCACGTTGATGTTTCTTGCAGAGAATATGTCGAGGGGTCGCTGTGGAAAATGAGCGGAGGTGAGGCGGCGAGTTGGACGCCTTTCAATTAATATCGTACTGCGACTCGAGTCAAGAGGAGCTCAGACCGATTGTCGGAGGCATCCATAGTGTTCCCTGCAGAGTGTCTGCTCGAGACAAGAATAGCAATTCTACTTCTATGTGCACATCGTCCAGGAAACGAGATGGCACGCCAAATCGTCAGGGCCAGGTGAGCGTGTATTTTAGGGCCCGGGATATTTTTTTACCCCTTCCCTCACTCCTACCAATGTACTTGAGCCTCTCGTAAGTGACAGCTATGTCTTGTTAAGAATGCGGACCCCTGCCGCGGCGAGCCAGAAGAGCCCCGAGACCATAGATTATAGTAATACGGTCAGAGTCAAACTCGCTTCCTGAACTCACCTTTGCTCTGACACGTGGTCGCTATGCCTCAAACCCTATTAGGCTATATGAGCAATCCGGACTTGGTCAGAAACTGATGTGGGATGATCGAAAATGTAAGGTAGGTGCTATTTGTCATCACCGTGGCTAGATCCATTGCCGTGTTGTCCGCAGACTTCTTCAGAACCATCCATCAACCGCATACAGCTGAGACACAAGCTGAACTCAGCTTTAAGTGACTCGAATTTTGCAGCAAAGGTTTCGGCGTATTCCGGTGAGTTGTGCTTGGCTGGAGTCTCCCAATGTTGATGGATTCCCGGGCACACGTCACGCAGCATCATTTCGCTGGAAGGAAATGTGGAGGCCTCAACGATGTTGACGAATGATGAAATGGGGACCTCAAGTATCCCCAATGCTCCGTGCTTGGCTTGAACAGCAGAGTAATGCGTACTGCGTTGGGACCCCCATGCACATCTGCTGCACTTGAGACCGATGCAGTCAACGAGTTTCTGGGACAGAGCCGATCGAATACGAGTTCTCCGTTCTTCCATCATACCTAGTAAAGCGTTAGAGCTTGCATGTTAGCACACAAGAGAACAGGATCGTGGTGGCACCCACAGGAAGTCTTCCATGGCAAGAAGTGGGCGATATCAGACTCGCCGGAGAGCCCCAAGTAACTGTCGGTGGCCTTGAAGTCAAGCATCAGCCGCAGAGAGAACGCAGCGACCATTTCCGCATTTCCGAACAGGTACGCCGACGTCAGCAGGCGTCCAACATCGAGCATCGATGTGACTTTGTGGAGAGCGCGGTGGGCGGACGAAAGCCACTGCGCGCTGCAGTACTTCAGGGCAGTGATCATGTCGTACTTCTCTGCTTGGATCGCAATTTTTAGCACCTGCAGTGGTGCGAGGTCGTCCCAGACATCATCATTTTGGTGGTGGATGACGTAACAGATTTGCCGCATCGCAAAACCGTCGTCCTCCGGTAGGGGAATGTCTTTTGGGGAATCATTGGAGAGACTCTGGCTCTCGGCCCAGGGAGGAGCGAACATCTTGGCAAAGACCGTGGACGAGCAACGAAGAATCTGTGAATGCACCCTTAAGCGCACATCTTTCGCCGGCCCAACAACCAGCATGACATCTCCGTTGTCGTAGACTTCAGAAGTCCCAACCGATTCAGCTGTACTAGACGTTTTGAGAGCCATCCTTCGCGGTATGGGGGAGAGGAGAAGGTTGAATGTCGCACTAAGACCGAGTATTCAGGGCGAGAAGAGTTGGACTGGAAGTGATGTGATTTTTCTTTGGGAGAGGTAATGAGGTTCCCAGTATTCAAGGGCTAGGGGCGAATACCTGAAATAACTTCGAAGCTGTAATGAGGCCCACAACATATGCACAGATGCCCAAACACTTCGTCTTGTGTGACAAGGACCATATCTATTCTGACAAATCACCTTCCTCCCAAGCGATGCGTCGGAATGCCCTTCTGCTCCAGCAACCACTTAAATTCCTCCCACGAAATCGCCCACTGCCAGGCCGGACATATGACAAAAAACACGCCATAGACCCACAGATATCCCAACACCTTCTCCCACCTACTTGGATCCCTAGCTCCTCGTTTCCCACCCCCCATCCCCATCCTAGCCTTCCCCACCACCGTCTCGATATAACAAAACCCAAAGTTTATCATGAAAAACCTCACCTCCCCCCATATGTTCGACCGCCCATGCACCACCAAATTCGTCAGGGCATGATACCCCGCCGAGAAGGCAAACACACAAAACGCCCGAACAGCAGGATTCGCCCTCTTCGCATGCTCCCCATTCCGAGTTTCTTTGTCTTTCAAGTCCTCATCCGAACCTTTCTTCTCCGAGTCTTCCTTTCCCGCTTCTGGCGGGTTTTGAGGTTGCCTTTTGGGGAGGGCGAGTATATCATTGCGGGAGAATAGGTGTCGGATATTCCAGTGTTGAGGCGATGCCAGAATACGCCCCAGAAGCGCCGCAGTGTTGCGAAGTAAGACAGGTATTATAATGGTGGTCCGTTGTGAGGAGGAGAGGGCGCGCGAGCGCCCACTATATAGCGAGGGTCTGGCCGCACTAGGCCCAGTGAGGTGTAGACCGCAACACACAGTGAGTAGGCGGCGGAGATATTTCTGAATAAGGGGGGCCATTCGTCCGGGCGGTCCCTGTGGTGTGTGTTTGTTAGCCTGGGTTGTTGTGGGGTTTTGTTAGGTCGATGTATGGATGATGGGAGAAGGATAGGCAACTTGCCATCGGACGATAGACAGGGTTTTGAGGTCGAGGAATCGTCCCTCAATGGCAAGCCAAATGCACGGAGGCTGAGGGTAACAGCCGCCATCGTCCAGACTTGATGATACGCAAATCCTCCAGCACTCGCGGCCTTGAGGGAAGAGACACCACCGAGGAAGCACAGCGCTGTGAGAAAGCGCCTTGTTGGGTGCCCCACCGGTACTTGTATAGCGAGAGTGAAGAACAAATGGACCAAGCCTAGGAGCAGGAAGAAGAGTAACCCGTTTGCAGATAATAACATCCTCTCGAAAAGGTGGGGTGTCGTTGTGGGAGGTACGCAAAGTGATGCTTGAGCTGGGAACAACCGCGCCCTTGAAGTTCGTGGCGAAAGCCCCTCTTAAGCAACATTTGGGATTGACCCATTTCTTGTCGTCATAGCTCCCACGTGACTTTCTTTCCATTCACGACAGGCGCTTACAGGCGATTACAGGCTGATGTGCGGATCTTGTGTTGCCGCCCAGGGATGTGAAGGCCCAACTGGGCCCACTAGCCATAGAGGCTGCTGACAATTCATATACTTGGGTGTTAATCCGGAGTTTCAGCCTCCCACAACCGTTCCGCCGATTCCTTCAGCCCCCACACAACCTTGTTGGCAGGTTTGAAACACCAAAACTCAAGCCACGTCTATCTTTATCACAATCATTTCGGCCGCCCTGACCGCCAAAAGTGGGAGAAAAGCGATGAAAAGAGTTAAGGGCCCAAAGCAAGATCCTAAAACAACATCCAGTGCAAGGAGTTTGTGCAGGGATCTAGTGCTCTGACAGTAAGCGTGTCATAAGAAATGCAGACACTAGGGTTGAGCATGTCTAAATTCTATTTGCGATGATTTGACGGCTGCTCGGCAACCCAGCTTCTGATCCTCCAAGCTAGTTTGGCGGCAAACAGCTCAAGGATTGTCCAACCTCACATCCCACCTCACCAAGGCCGCGCATATGCAGCGGCTTATCTAATCTCATTCGCTTACAAAGTCTCGATAACCCTCTGCTTCCAGGATATTAAGGGTCCAGCTCGCCCTTCTCAATATCTACAAATACCCACAAATGCGCTGCCATCGTCCCAAACCTCTCCTCACACTCCATCCCATCCATCCAAACGACAACTTGAACCCTAGGTTCCTAACTACACTCTCACACCTAAAAGACTTAACCATAAATCATCATGGCCTTTGTCCCCATCGTCCTCGCCGGCGCAGGAGCCGCCATCGAGGCCATCGTCGCCGCTGAAGCAGCCGCAGGCGTTGTCGAAGCCACAGGCGTCGCGGCCGCAATTGCTAGAGTAGGCGTTGCCGCCGCCATCAGCATCCTCGGCCGCGACTCCAAGGTTTACGGACTCCCTGTCATCGACTACTCTGTCGTCAATTACACGGTGCCCTACGGCAGGGGTGCCGGTTGTGTTTTCCCGTATGATCGGGTGGTGAATTGTGGTGCTGAGGTGGTTAAGCTGGGGTATCACTTGAAGGGGGAGTGGGACGGACAGAGGAATGGTGAGTTTGATCCTTTCTTTTTTTGGTGCCCGGCATTGCAGTTGGAATAGAGAGGTTGGTCAAGTGAAAGGAGTGGGAACGTGGCTAATGGCATGTCTACTAGTCGGATTTATCAGTGGGTTTCCTCCGAAGTGCATGGCGCTGTACACGACTTTGGCATCGTCGTGTGAGGTCCCGGGGGTTGTGAACGCCGCTGTCTGCGGCAAGGATTGCTTGCGGTATGAGGGTGTGGATCCCGTTATCTGGGACTGGTATGTAAACATGACACAGGCCAAACTTGGTCAGTGGTAGCTGTAGTGGCTCAAGCGGTTTGGGGAGGAGAAGGTTTGGTGTGACTAGGTGTCATTTTCTTGCGTGTTTGGCGACCCGCGGTCAGTGCTGGTTCACAGGATATTTCTGGGGATTTACTGAAATTCAATTCTTCTGATAACTCGGCGAGAGTAAGGTGGAAAGGAAGCGGTGGTGTCATTGTCATAGGGCATCAAATGGGCCCAATCAACCGCTTGTCATTTGACCAAGAACTCTGACTTCTGTTGCAGTGACTTCCTACGAGGCAAACATGGGCTAGTTTTCACCTAAGCACTGACAGAGATGGCGATACGTGGACAGGGAGAGACTTTGGGGGCCTTTGGGGTCCTGAAGATGGGGTGGTGCCCCCGTAGAACTAGTGTTGGCCCCGGGCCCTGGAGGCTAATCGACCCGATGCGCTATATACCGGGGCAGGGCACGACACAGGGCAGTCTATGTCCAACTTACCTCCCTTAACTAGCCTCGATTAGAACTAGGGAAGTGAAAAAGCGGAACACCGGCCACCAAGAGTCCGACTACACTACTACCTCGTTCTTCCGAGTCCGAGGATAGCGAGCTATTGTTTCTCGCTTGGCCCCCGGACAAGCTTCGTTCGCAAGCGAAGGATTTCGGTTTCTTCTAGTGTGACGGTGGAGAGGTAGGTCGGATGGGTCGAGGCCCGGACAGGATCGGGTGTTGAAATTGCTCTACTGGCGACGGATTACAGCTAGCCTACTGCTTGCAGTGGCTAATGGCTGAGATGGATTAGGTATACAGCCGCCAAACCCCACTGTAACGCGCAAACTTCCTTGTCCGTGGGATTGCTGCCGCTATGGTAACAAAAGGGCTGCCTAGAACCTAGAGAACTACGAGCCGAGACAAAGCTTGGTCTGAACCATTGTTCGGGGACCTTGATTACCAACCGCAAGGGACACCGAACAGGCCACCGAGAAAAACAATAAGGCATCCGTGGTTTGTAATCTCGTGAACCCGCTACTTATGTGTCGTAGCGTCATGGAGCCCCAGGACTCTGAAGTAAGGAGGCCGAGGGCATGAACAACTGAGGTATGGAGCCCTCGATTCGCTCTTCGCACGTAGAGAACTGCCTACCTAGACAGTTTGACTCATGAAATGTAGACGTTGACTGCGGTATATAAGACGGTCAGAACCACCTCCTATTCTCACATTTCCATCACCTTCGCAGCCTCATCCTGAGACCCTTCACCAGAACTCAACTTCTCAACTCTATCCCAACTTGTGGAACGTTTGACTGAGGAACGAGGGGCTCAGGAGCAGCGGAAGTGCAGTTGCAAAGTGACTTAATTAGGTAGAGAAGGGGAGTGCTTCGCACTCCCCAGTTATATACAAATGGAAGCTCTCTGTGTGTGGGGAGAGCACATGATCCAAGGCCCCTGCGCTCCAGCCAAGCCTGGTTCGGCAGGGCGCCTAGCGAGGCGGCTGCAGTTCGACACAACTCGCCATGAAGAGCTCGCTGATTGCCCTCCTCGCCACGGCAGCGACTGTCGTCGTCTCTGTCCAGGTCCAGGGTGACAGTCCGATCGACTTCTTCGCCAACGGCATCTACGTGTCAACAATCGATTCCACCGGCAAGGGTACGATCCAGTTCACGGCCGCCGGGGACGTTGCCGAGCTGCAGAACTGGAACGTCACGCTCCCGGCACCTCTCAGCGAGCGCTCCACCATCGAGAGGCGTCGTGACGGCTGCCTTGATGGCGGCACAGCGACAGTGTCTCGGAAGCAGCCAATTCTGCTTTGCGTAGGAGCTTCATCGGCATTAATGTCGAGTACGCCAAGAGGACCAAGATATTTGTACGTACCTTCCTTACTACCTGCGGCATATCACCTGTGTAACATCTCAGCCATGGCTAACGAAGGTGGCGACGCTCCAGCCCACGTTGAACGGTGTCACGTCGTATATCTGCGCTTACAGCGGCAGCTGGAAGCCCAAGACCAGCATCGCGGGGACTTAGGACTGGGTCAAGCGTGTCCGGTGCGGCCATAACCGTCTCGGCTATGGCCAGGTTCTGGATAGAAGCGGTGACTGGACGGCTGGATACAGCTTCCCGGGTTACAAGATCTGCTGGTGATCTGGCTGGAGTTGATAGACAGGGTGTTAGTGGCAGATTCGGTACTTCTTTTTCTGAATGACTTTTCTCTTTGCAGGGTGGTCACGCAACGTTTATTAGTAAGGTGTTTAGGTAGTTCAGCAGCTCAGGTAGGGGACATGGCTTTCTTGACCACAAAAGACCATGCCAAAACGCTTCGACTCATTCGCTGTTCCCTTCTCCCCAGTCCCTAGTCGGTGGTTGTGCACCCTGTGGCCATTTTATGCAGCCGAAGCCCCAAATTTGCGTTCTTGACGATCGGCTCGGTCTATCTTCCATCACTGGCATTAGGAGAAGTGGAGACGTGGCGTTGGTTAGCTCAATCCTCCGAAGCATATGATTGGTTCTTATGCTCTGATGGGGTTGCATTGAAGCTTTGCAACACCCCGCCCCAACTGTTAGAGGGGCTCAGACATCCATGGATAGCAGGATTCAACTACGCGCCAACTAGCCCAGAAGAAATAATGGATGCCTGGAGTGCCGAAGATTGGGGCCGAACTAAGCTGAAGACCAGACTCTTGAAATGGCACAACTTGAGCACCCAACGCTGAAGTAAGAGCCTGTCTCGATCCTCAAGGCCCGAGGATACCAGGCTGTTGGTGTTTTTGGGATGCGCGGCCGAATTTGCCGAGCTTGGGTATCAGCTGACGACGTGGTATGACGCCGGCCGGCAAGAGTGGTGAGATTCCCGGGTGTTTTGCATGTGTTGGTGCATTTTTCACAAAGCTGATACAGTTTACGAAGGTGACGGAGGCCACGTTTGGCTAGCAGATTTTGTAAATCCAGCCGCATACCGCATCATGAAGTTGGCAGGCGCTGCTGTTGCGTGTCACCGGACGGGACCAAGGATGGCTCACGGTTGGTGTGGCTGGATTCGTTTCCTGACTGTTTCGCATTGGACACCTATTTAATTCCCGCTGATGGTATATTCTCTATTCATTCATTTCTCACTCCATAATTTGCTGCAATGATTCACTGCAGTCATCAAACTGATTTGCGCGTGCATCACTCCGATCCGGCCGCTTGGTGACACAAACGAGTGGGGCACCCCCCTTTGGTCGCTGCAAGTTCCGAGTTTGGCTCCCCGCATAACTCCTGGTTCCAGCGAGCGGCAGCGTGCAGGGCAGATATATCATGACGACAGACTGAGGCAGCCCTTCTTTGTCTCGACATCCGGAGCTCCCAAATCCACGACCATCATCTCCCATCGCAACGCATCAATTCCGGCCATTCGCAACATTCGCACCCATCATTCTCACCATTTCAATTGGCATCGGCAATCGGACCCGCCCCCGCAATTGCCCAGCGCCTGCATTCCCGTGCCCGAACCCACTGCGCGCCGACGCGAAGGGCCGCACCACCAAAAACTGCCGCGCCGCTAGAACCCCGCCCCGCATCTCAACTCGCGACTTCTATTTCCAACCTCACCCCCGCCAAAATGGATCCCTCCTCCTCCTCCTCACCACCCCACTCAACTTCGCTTCCCTCCTCCCTCTTGTCCCTAGCCAACACCTCCTCCTCCACCCGCTACCTCACCCTCTCCCACCCTCACCTGCTCCCCCCAGGCGACACCTCCTCCTACCTCCTCTCCGCCCTCGAAGACATCATCGCCAACTACCCCCCTCGCTCCCGCTACCCTCACGAAATACTCCAAGGTCTCTGGTCCGGCCCCACCGGGATGGGATACCTCCTCCTCCAAGTATCCTCGCATCTTCCGGACCTGACGATCTCCGGCCAACCCGCAATCCACTGGGCGAGGGGCTACATGTCTGCCTCGAGGGGACATAACCTCCGTCTGGGGAGTCACGGGTGTGGAATCAGTGACGAAAGGCTAGCCTTTGAAGCGGTACGGGCTGCCGTCACGAAGGAGATGCAGCACGTGCGGGAGTTTGTCAACTCGGTTGGGCAGGTGATGACTGTAGCGGAGTATCCGGATGAGAATCTTTTTGGTAGGGCCGGGACGCTATACCTGTTGAGGTTGGTGAGGCATTGGGTGCCGGGGAGCGAGAGGGCGGTTGGCCCCGCGATTACGGAGATTTCGAACATGATATTGGGGAATGGGGGCGCGACCGGGACAGGGGAGGGAAGGGAAGGCAAAGGCGGATGGAAGTGGCACGGCAAGCGGTACCTCGGTGCGGTACACGGTGACATCGGGATCCTCACGCAGTTGGTTCTCACTTCGCCGGAACTGGCGAACAAGGTGGAGCCGATGGTCAGCAGGCTGTTGGAGATGCAGATGGCCGATGGGAACTGGCCGAGTGTGGAGGGCCAGACGCACGGGGGCCAGGGCGCGCTGGTGCAGTTTTGTCATGGGGCGCCGGGCATGGTGGTTTCGCTGTTGTCGCTGAGGGAGTGTTTCCCGGAGCTACGGGAGAGGATCGACGTGGCGGTGGAGAGGGGGAGGGAGTGTATTTGGTCGCAGGGGCTGTTGAAGAAGGAGCCGAATTTGTGTCATGGCATTTTCGGGAATGCGCTGTAAGTGGATCTGAGTGTCGAGGTTGTCGATTTGTGCTAACGTGAGCAGGGCACTTCCACTTGGCCAGCTACGAGACCACTTCCTTGGCATCGCCGCGCCGGAGAACATGTCGTACATGAAAAAGTCGGATCCGACGGGAAAGGTGTTTGAGCGAGCCGACTATGGGCGGTCCTACTCGACGCTCTCGAGTTATACGCCGTGCGCTGTGTGGACGTGGCTGGTTTGTCGGGAGGAGGCGCCGGGAATCCTGGCGTATAATGATATTTGATGCCGGAGTCGAGCGATGTCTTGTATTCGACGCGGACAGACAAAGTTGCTGGAATTGAGACCAAGCGACAGGCGACGTGGATTATGTCTTCACACCTCCACCAGATTATACCAGTGGATGGTGATGATGCATTATGATTTCATTCTCATAGGTACCAGGCACAATTTGCTATCATACAACGACCAACTCTTCCGCTGCGTTCATTTCGCCTTCCGCGCAGCAGAGTCCACAATCCCCTGTGCCTTCTTCGCCTTGTCCTCCAACAACCTCTTCAGGTCATCTCTCGTCTCCTCAAGAAGCTTCTTCCCCTCCGCCGAGTGGTTCTCAACCACCTCGCTCAGCACCTCAATATGCTTCTGGATCTCGCCAACGGTGTCCTTACCACCCAAGAGTTGCCCCAGCCCAGCGACCCCTCCACTTTCCATTAGCGATCCCTTCGCCTTGCCGCCAGCACTCTTGGCCTTCTCGACCGCTCCTTTGACATACTCCTCCAACTTCCCCGAATCCCCACTGTCTGCCGCGGCCTTCACCTGCTTCCACAAGCCGCTGACATCCCCGTTCTTCAAAACATCCTGGTTCTTCTCAATCAGCTCCTTCACCTTCGGACTCTTGTCCAGGTACGGCTTCGCCTGCTCCATGCCCTTCTGCCACGCCTGCTCACCAAACTTCTTCATCTTCTGCACCTTCTCCTCCACAATCTTGCGCACCTTGTCGGCATTGGCAGCAGTAAAGCCGCCCGCGAGCACCTCGCTGACCTGATCCCATGTCTCGTCGACCATCTTCTTTGCCTCAGGGCCGTACTCGTCGCCCATCTGCTTCAATTGAGATATAGGCTCACCGACCTTGTCCTTCAATTGCGGGTGGTTCTCGAGGATCTGGTCGGCCGCACTGCCCGCGAGACGAGCCAGCTTCTGTGCAAGCTCGGTGAGAGCGTCGTAGGTCTTCGTGGCGGATTCCATGCTCAAGCCGGACTTGGCGATGTCCTGGAACTTGCCGTAGGCCTCGGCCACGAGCTTGTCGACGTCATCGCCGTGCTTCTCGCGGATGGAGTCGAAGTCCTTGAATACCGCGTCGACGTATTGCTTGCCTCCGGGCACCCATGCGACGTATGAGTAGCAGAAATTCTTGACGGCGTCGACTGCCTGGTCGGTTGAAGGGGTCTTCTCTTTGAGTGTCGAGGCAGCTTGTTGGTATTTCTTGTTTGCGTCCTTGGCGGCTTTGTTGATCTTGCTGGCGGCGCGACCGGAGGGCGTGAAGGTGTAGATGCCGTAGAGGAGAGTGGCGCCTGCGAGGCCGCCGGCGACGCCGGAGACGAAATGGGAGTTGGATGCGTTGGAGGCATTTGGGAGGGAGGCGCTGGAGGGAGTAGTGGACTGGAGCCGCCGTTGGGGGAGGCGGGTGGTTCTGATTGTGCGGGGGGTGCGCGACGCGGCGCGCGCGAGCGAGCGGGAGGAGGAAAGCATTTTGGCTGCGGTTGTGATTGTAGTTTTGCTGAGTAGCGATTGTTTGAGGAAAAGTTTGGTGGTGATATATGAGGACGAGGAGCTCAGCAGATGTGATGAATGTTTAGAATGCACCAAAATTTAGCAGCACGACCGGCGATAACCGCTCTTATAGGGAAGGAATTGTGTTCGACGATCATTGAGCTCGGCGTGCCGGACCCAGCAATAAAGCGCCAGTGACGTCAACCATTCTTGGTTTGAGGTGGTCATGCAGGCACGGATCTTGCCGTTGACGCATCTCTGTGGGGCATCTTTCCACCGCCTGGGAAAGCTCGGCTTAGCGTGGTGGGGCAGGCCCAATGACGTCGCCTACATCCGCCTCGGTGAGATCACCACTCCGCCGGCCTTCTTTCCTTCTCAACACGATAAAAAAAGTTGCATTGGAATGGGAATGCAATTGCTCACTTTGACGCTCCGAAGACTTGGGAATGGCATCCGTTGTATGTGTCAACTGATTTTGACGGCAGCAGCATCGAGGATGTCCCATCAAACCCCGCCTACAAACGCCCACTCGGGCGCATCCCCTAATACGGGGGGCTCCGACTGCAGTCTATGATCTTCATTCTCAGGTTCCACACAGCGAAGTACAAAATGTCTCCCAAGCTTCATGTCTACTATTCGTATGCATTTCATTGAGATTGAGCGCATTCCAGTGCTGCCAACTTGCCGGGCCCAAGTCTTTCAAGTGCGCTCAGCTTGTGGCAGATCGCAAACCTCCTGCACCAAGCATTCCGTTGCACTGGAGAAACTGTCTCGTTGAGCTATTGATATCTACAGCAACCCAGTAGAAGCTAACTGTCTTTTGACCCTTGTCAATATCTCGCGCTCCATCTGTCGTGGCTGGTGAAACCCTTGACTTCATTCAACACATTACCATCGCAAGCCGCATCCCTCTCCCACGCGGCGGTGATAACTCCATCGGGCCGAGCATCGAACATCAACAGTCAAGCAGGACGAATAGCTCAGCGGTAGAGCGGCCGGCTGCAGTCCGGCAGGTCACGTGTTCAAATCACGTTTCGTCCTTTTTGCCTTTCTCTGTCATTTTTTGCAGATGGGCTGTGGCTCCCCAGTCGCTCTTGCCTACAGGCTGTCTTGGGAGTCCCCCGCAGCTGAAGAGTAGTGTGCCGGAGTTTCGTTGGAGTTGGGAAGAATAAAGATATATGTCCAGTCTGAAGTAGAGGTAAGCATGTGGTGACAGAAACCTGTAATATCAATTCCCAGCGGTGGTGTAAATAAGACATTGGAGACACCTACAGCTCCTCGGAAATTATCCATAGCTTTAAGTGTCCGCCAATGATCTAGCAAAATTTTTAGAGATTTATTCTATCTGAAGCCTTGCTAACAGTTCTGTAGTTATCAGGTAGGTAACCATCTAACAGGGGACCTGATGGAATAATCCCATTGTGACAACCGCAGCTCACAACTTAAGACTCGTCTGAAAACAAAGATAATGACTGAATAAGCCGCTTAAGTCCAACCAGATTGTGTACTTATTTAGACATACTGTACCCCCATTGTAGAAACATTCAACACGGCTCAGTCTGTCAGGGATGGTCTCAAACTGACAAATGGATATTCCAAGAAGCTATACCAGGCTAATATCTACCATAAACCAGCTTCCGCCACTCAAGTACAAGTTCCAAACGACTTCTGGCAACCCGTTCCACAGTTCGCAGCAACCTTTCCACACCACCCATACCGCGAGCAGCAATCGCCAAACGTCGATCCCTTGCACGTCTTTCCCGATCCACAACTTCCATCAGTACTAACCACCGGCCCCATCGTACAAGTTCCATGCGCAGCCTAGCATCCTGTTCCGCAGTGCGCGCTCGATGTCGACGGCCCCACAATATCCGCTCGCCGAGCAGCAGTTGCCAAACGTTGAGCTCTGGCACGTCACGCCGGTGCCGCACTTGCCGTCTCCGCTGACTACCTCTCCGTTGGTGAGCGTGCACTTGCCAAATTTGGGCTGGCACCCGGCGACGCAATGCGCCGTCGTGGAGCCACAGTAACCGTTCATAGAGCAGCAGTTACCGATGGCTGCGGAGGCGCTGAGACAGGTCACGCCATTAGTGCAGGTGCCGTCCGTGCTGACATTGAGGCCGGTGGGGTGGGCGGTGCTGCTGTCGTGGACTTGGTTGTTGTCGAGGAGGTCTTGGCAATCATTATCATTGACGCACTGCTGCTTGTAGGAGGAACAACCGGGTGGTCCCAGTCGTATCTCGGGCGCACACAGTACGCATTGTTCACCTTGACGCGCGAATCGCACCCCGGGATGTCGGGCCTAAGACCGGCGTTCACCTCGAGGAACAGGTCGGTGGCGATCTGGTTGGTGATACACATAGTCGAGCACAAATCACCCGCCACCGCGACGTACCACAGCGCGCAGCCCAGCGTGGTGCCCGTAGGAACGGTTGATCCGGCTGGGGGTGGACGGCCGGGGACATGCTGAGTCTAGTCTCGGTGCCTGGAGTGATGGTATCGTGGTCGGCGATACCGCCGTCGAACTCGCCAGTAGCAGCGCCGAGGCGGATGACGTGGCCGTAGACCTGCCGCGTAGTGTTGAAGTCGCGGCACTCAAAGCCGAACCAAGGATTGAAGCGGACCACGTCGCCCGGGGTTATCTCGTTGGTTGCGTTGGCTTCGATGGCGCAACATTCATCGATGGTAGTTCCCGCGACGGTCAAGATGCGCGGGCATGCCGGAGGCAAGCAGAGCTTGGTGCTAACGCTGAAGCGTGTGGTGGCGGCGCAGTTGGGGATGCGGTCTTGGTTGGCGAGGAAGAGGGACACCGAGGAGATGGAGTTGGTGCGCGCGACGTCGTCGCACGTGGCTGCTGCGGCGGTGGTGGTGAAACAGGTGTCCGTGGGACACTCGTCGTAGGGGCTCTCGGGGACGAGGTAGCGGGGGGGGTTCAGGGCGGTCGGCTTTCCGGTGATGGCGCAGCGCCTGTATACGTAGTCGAGCTCGCCCTTCTAGTGCGCGTCGTAAAATGGATAAGCGCTGCGCTGCATCATGGTAAGACGCTCGACGTTATAGAAGGAGCAGATGTCGGCCGTAGCCATGTCCTTGGCCGTATCAACGGTGGGGAAAGCGTCAATGACATCTAATTGGTGCCAAAGTCAGCCAATTCTGCGTTGGAGGAGAATTTGTTTGGTTTTACCCCTGATTGTTGGGCAGAGAGGGGAAAAGGGATGGGGGATTGCTTACCGTTGCAATAAACACCAGGCTTCGCCGGGTCAACTAGACACGTCTCGTTGTAGCCGGCCCACATGCGGCCGCCCATAAGCACCGGGTCGGCCTCGGAAATGTTGAACACCTTGCACACCGACCCGACGTTGCTGAGCCAGGTGGCGAGGCTCTTGCCGCAGTCGGCAAAGGTGGCGGGGGAGCCGTGCGGCAAGATCATCCCCTTGATGGCTTTGGTGCAGAGGTTATAGATCCAGACGTCGTGGCTCTACTGGACCTCGAAGCCCTTGTTCTAGCAGTTGGGGAACAGGCCCAGCGTGAAGGGAAGGGGCGCGAGTGGCTTAGGCTGGAAGTACGGCGACTCGGTCTGTATCATGGACATGAAAATGTTGCTGGCGTTGGAGAACTGGTACTGATACATGACGGCGTGCTCCGAGGCTGTGCCCCAGAGCCAGGCGCGGTCGCTCTCGATGAGGATGCCGCGGCCGACGTAAATGTCGACCTGGCCCTTGGTGACGCGGTCCATGTCGTGGTCGGCTACCCAGAGCCAGGCGTTTTCCATGTACGCGGTCGAGCCCGGTGCGAGTTGCATCATCAACGACGCCCCCATGCATGCCTTGTTGACCTTGCCTGTGTTCTTGGGGCACTGCTCGTACTGCAGATTTGAACCCCTGGCGCCGCCCACGCGGATGTGCGTGTCCCAGAGGCCGACGGACCCAGGACTCGACTCGCGAGCGTTCCACTCGACCGCTACCGCGCCGGCCGCAGTTCTATGCACCGTGAATAGCAGATCCTGGATCTCGATGATGCCAACCTCGCCATGCCGAGCACCCTGCACCACGTGTCTTGGTGCCAGCTCGTTCTGGAACTTCGTCCCTTTGCCCATAATCTGCGACCATGCCTGGCCGATGATGCGCGAGCCGATGGGGATGCGCAGTGTGTTGGTCACAATGCAATGTAGACACCGCAGGGAAAGTACACGATGGACGATGTGTTGGCCGCATCAGCGAGGATGGCGTTGAGCACAGCCGTGTCGTCGGCCACGCCGTTGCCCTTTGCGCCCAACGATTTGACGTTCATGATGTTGGACTGTGGCACATCCGAGCACCAAGGCCGACGGCGCGTAAAGATGTTGGCGCTGGGTATGTTGTCATACTTTGCGCCTAGAAGGGCCGTCGGGCGCGGCATGATAGTGATATTGGCGCCGTTAACGAATTAGCTAGTACCGGTACCCGTCACGTTGCTCATCTGTCCCAAGCCCTAGCTCGCAAGCACAACCTGGTTGCCGCCGGCGACGAGCACACGGTCCGTCTTGGTGTCGCGGATGGCCGTCGCCACGTTGAAGAAGCCGACGTTCTGTAGGAGGAACGAGGTCGAGTTCTCTGAGAGGAGAGTCGTGACGATGCCGTTGGGTGTGTTGGCGATGATGCTATCGGCGACGATGAGAGAACCGACGCCCTGCGTGTCCGACTTGGCGCCGCCGGCCCCGCCTGAGACCACGATGCCGTTGGTGCAGCCTTCGATGACATACTCGTGCATGGTCCATGCCCAGTCCCAGTGGATCTGCACGGCCGTGTTGCAGTTGACGAAGACGAGATGGCTCGTAGTGAACTGCTGATTGCCCATATAGGCTCCGTACCACAGTTAGCGAGGCCTGTGCCTGTCGAGCAGGAGAGAACTCACCCAAAGTTGCCACCGACGAAGGTAGGTCCGCAAGGAACCCTCCGGATCCGTTCTCCATATAGATTCCCTGCTGCGTGTTTCCGGGCGTGTCCGAGTTGTAGCGCATGTAAAATTCGATGTTTTCCAGTGACGACGCCTGCGCGACCTGCAAGTGCACACCGGAGAGGTAGGTGGCCGACGCGAGACGCAGATCGATCTTGAAGTGTCGGATGCTTCGAATGAAGTTGGCTGTGCTGATGTACCATTGATCGTTATCGCCGGTGTACACGTTGCTGCTGATGACCGCCGTGCCTGTAAAGCTGCTGGCAGCTAGGATGATGGGGAGGTCATGCAGCTAGTACCTCTGTTAGCGATCGTCTGTCAAGTGCTAGTGAGTCTCCTTGTTGACTTACATCTCCCAAAAGCTGTGTGTTGTAATACTGGATAATGGTTTCGCTGACGAGATAAGTGCCCAGCGGGAAGTACACGACAGCGGGGACGACCGTACTGCTGTTGCAACCACCGCCACAACGACTGCCCTCGGTAATAGCCCTCTGGTGGCGCCATAGTCCATGACGTTTCTCCAGACCTGTGCCAATGGATGCACGGCTACAATTTCCCCTTTGCCCTGGACGTCATGCAGGCCCTCACCGACGCCAACAATCGTGTCGAGTTCTTTCAGAACATGGTCACGGCCGTAAACGTCATCATGTACACAAACCTGGCTACCATCCAGACACTGCTCCGCCGCATCGTCGCCCGCCAACGATGGACTCTCGCCTGGAACGACCGGCTGCATTCGACGGTAAGTGGTGTGTACTACGGTGGCGTCACTAATTACGATGTCTTCATCCGGCGCCACTTCAACGTCGTCCAAGCCATGTTCAGGTATTGGGGCCAACAGGTGATTGGTCAAGGCCAGCGTGCTTGGGGTAGTGACCCCGCTATGAGCGCAGCCCTAGCCACGATGCTCGCCACTATAAATGGTGCGGCTTTCTTCATGGGCTTTCTCGACAATACTCGATCCAGAGAGTTTTTCCCACTGCCAAACGTGCCCCCTTGGTAAGGGGTCTGGAAGGGTCCTATTGTCGAGCATCTCCCTGCCCCACGGCACGGCATGGTCACTGCCACATGGGCGTGAGAAATGTATCCAGGTAAGGCAGATAGAGGGATTCTCGGCTGTGGTGCCAGAATAAATGAGAGATATATTCAAGTTTCTTCAGCCAACACAGCCCTTCCTCAACGAAGATAACTAGATCAGAGATAATACGCTCCTCCAACTCGGGCACCATCCCTGCCCACCTCGCTCATAGCCGCCCTCCCCCGTCTGCCCACCAACCTCACCTCCCCTGTCACCCTATCCATCTCCAACCCCACCCTCGCCCCATCCAGTCCCTTCCCCTTGATCAACTCACTGACCCAGTGCATCTGGGCTGATGTTGGTGCACCTCGAGACTTAGAGCAAACAGGAATAGCTCTAATTTATCGTACTACATTATTACATCTAGTAGGTTGTTACACGGTGTTAGATGTGAGCACCTCGCACTGTCGTGTACTGTGCGTTCGTCTTCGGTTCCCTGCAGCGAGAGGAACGACGGAGCCAAGGCTTTTCATGATGCTTAACCCCATCCGAACTGACTGCGCCGATACGCTCTACCCCCGGTGCACCGGGTTGGTCCGCTTCCCCCCTGGAGAATGTCCAAGTTCCGCCCTGTGGAACGTATTCGCCAACTTCCATGTCGCTCAAAGGTTTCCGCCCAGCATGTACATCCCCAGCCCGAGAACAGCACCCCATGCAGGAGGTCCAGATATCGCCGCAGCAGCCTTCGATGGGTTCGGTGCAGCCCCGTTCACGTTGTTGTTGCCGCTGGTGCCGGTACTCGATGCGGACCCGGCGCCCGTCTTTGTCGCGCCCAGCAATGCTCCCGTCTCGGCGGCCCTGTCACTCGTCGTTAGCGCCGCACACTCCCAACACAAAACCGGGGCATCAATCCCCAGGAAAACTCACGACCCATCTCCACCTCCAAAGCTACCCGTCCCGGCAGCCGATCCCGATCCCGAGCCAGACCCACTGCCACTCCCGCTGCCGGACCCACTCCCCGATCCACTTCCCCCGGTGGAATCCCCCGTGGAACCACCCGAACTCCCGCCCGCGCCCGGCACACAGTACTTATCCAAAAACTTTTGCGACACCCCCGCCTGCGCCGCGGACTCGCACAGCTCCGGGAAAAACTCAATGCAGTACGTGTACAGCGAGACAGCGAAGAAATCGGGGCCGAAGCCGCTCGCGGCCGTGCACTTGGGGATGCACTCGCCGACGTAGATCTTGGCGCCGTCGAGGGCGCACATGCACTCTGCGAAGGGGCGCTCGCGGTCGTCGCCGGGGCAGGTGTTGTAGGCGCGGTCTTGGCAGTTGTCACAGGAGGGCTCGTTCATGGCGAGGAAGAGCGGGTTGAGGGCGGAGGTTGTGCCCAAGAGGAGGGAGAGGGAAAGGAGGGGGCGGACCATTTTGACGGTTGGTGATGGGATGAGAAAATGAATGGATGAGAAGGACTTGAAAGAGAGTGTTTGTTTTGGTGGTGGTGACGAAAAAAAAGGTGGAGATGGGGAGCAATTCGAGCTCAGATCTTGGGGGCGCCTCTCGGCGCTGGGCTTCATATAGGTAGGGAAGGATGTGCGCAGAGCCTCACCGCGCCAAATCTCAACCTTCAAGCCACACAGATCCTTCCCATACATTTTAGTCACGCGGCGGCAGTGGTGCGGCAGGCCCTCTGTTGTGATTTGCTTTCCTTTTCCCCTGGCCTGGGCCTGCAACCGCCTTTTTCGATAACGCTTCGCTGCCAAGGCGCGCCTCGCCTCTTCCAGCCGAAGCTGAACCGGGTGAGACGGATCCCCTGCAGCGCGCACTCCCCTCCGGGCCTTCCCGCCAGCGCTCGGGGGTCTCGACTCACTACCGTTTGCAGCGCGCGTTTCAGTCCCTGTTTGGCATTTTGCGTTCTCCTTACTTTGTTGGCTCTAGCGGTATCTCACCACACTAAATGTCAACAATGCTTGACAATGCTTGTTGCAAGCGCTTGGCCCTCATTTTCAAGGGGCGAGTGCGGCTGAGGTTTTTGAACGAACTCGGTAAAGCTTAAAACGAATGAACATTGGGAGCACCGGGTGATCGCAAACAGGAGTTGACAAATCAGATACTACGGTTTGTGCACGGTGGATATCGAGGGGTCAAAACCCGAGTTGCGAAAATAAAAAGATTCTATTCCTAACTGAATTTTTCCATGGCAAGGGCAAGGGACACAAATCTGAACGAAATTGTCACCACGCATTTGAGAAAACGACTTTCCTACCTCCAAAACATCTCTTCTGCCGTGTATGGACCCAAACAATTATCACTTAAGAACACGACTTGGATTCCTTTAAATTTACCTAACTCTCCTCTCCAGGCGGAGAGAGATGTCGAAGCAACCTCGTACGTGTTTCGAGAGGCGCGAGTATTTGATCACTATGCTTCTCGATTCCGAGAGTGCCGGTTGATGTTGTTTGCAAAGTCCAGCTAACTCATCTGTCAGGTACGTAATCTTATTGAGAACATGTCCCCGTGTACTTGCGTGGTGTTGGACTCTGAGATGACTTACAGTAAGACCTTTCCATCGTCGCCGGCAGAGGCAAACATCCCGGGGTCGGTCGGTGACCACTTAACGTAATTGCATCGGCGGGAATGTCCAGTTACACAAGTGAGAAGATCTCCAGTGGCCGTGTCGAATATCGAGATGGACCCATCTGCAACGGGTAATTAGAACGACTTACACCCACCGAAGCGGTCACTACCAAATTCTGGATTATCAACCAGCTCACCTTCGCCGCATCTCAGAACTAGCGATTCATCTGGCCGCCCAAATGAGGCCCCTATCACATACACGGTTGCCCCACCGTCGTCGTCCGTAAACTCCTGAACAACCTTCCCAGACAACACATCAACGAGCGCCGTCGTGCCGGAGGTATATCGAACCAACCCCTGCGGGGATGTCGTGCTTCCGATGACGGTGCTGGCTAGAGATGAAAGCTCCACTTTGCGCAGGAGCTCTCTGGTGGATAAGTCATATATGTCGAGATATTTAGCACTGAAAGTGAGGATCCAATTCCCGCCACCGCAGACAGCTGACCCAATGTACATGGACCCTTCGGCCCAGGCTTGCCTCTCACGATCGGAGCCATCTACGTATTCTTGCCAGGGCGAGGTAACGCTATCTGGGACCGAGACGAGAAAGGACAATCCGTCGGACATCCACACGCAGCCGCCGAAGTACCGTTCTGGATAGGGGCCGAAGGTTCGAATCAGTACACCGTTCTAGAAGCGACCCCAATTGTTAGCCTTCTTCTCGGTAGACCTGAAAATTGACAAAAGTAGTTATAAGCGGCGCTTACATCTGCATCCCAGACCCTCACCATAAAGTCTCGACAAGTTGTGAGAAGCAAGCTATCGTCCGGGGACCAGGCAAGGTTCATGACAGACCCCCCGTGATCTCTCAGGGCAAACATGGCACGCCGGGACCGTACGTCCCAGATCACCACGCTGTGAAATCTCCCGCAAGTCGCGAGCTGCCGGCCATCGTTGGAGAATTGTAGGTGCCATACTTCGTCTCCGTAATTCCCCAACTTAAAGGGTGCGTTGAAGGCGATTGTTCCCGGGTCTCGATGACAATCCTTGCCGTATGACGCCGTGGAGGTATTGGTGGCCGCTGATTCGGGACTCTCGAAGAAATGTTGTTGACGGACAGTTATCTGCCTCCGACTGGCCGCAAAAGCGCGGAAATCCCAATATTCGCCATCAACGAAGTCAGTAGTCACACCTGGTGAGTTGAGAAGGGTGTCAGTAATGCCATCATGTCCCTTCAGTGCAGAATAGAACAGAGCCGTCCTCCCTAGCGCATCCCTTCCATCCGGTCGGATTCTGGGAGCACTGAGCAGACGCAGGACGGCACCCTCCCGGCCCATACATGAGGCCCATATGAGAGGCGTACGCCCTCTACAGTCCTCTGAGTTGGGGTCCACATCACTGCGTGTCAGGAGAGTATCTACAATGTCATCGTGCCCCTGAGCAGCAACGCGGCTGAGCGCAGTCCTGCCCTCTTCGTCAGCCTGGTCCGCCCGAACCCCTGGTGCGTTGAGTAATAGTCTGACTATTTCGACGTGGCCGTTTTCGGCTGCTATCGCCACTGGCGAATTACCCATGAAATCGGCTCGTGCGACGTCAATCACGGGAAGGCCCAAAAAACAGGTTACCACCTCCAGATAGCCGCGAAAGCAGGCGAGTAGTAATGATGTTTTCCCATCCCGCGAGGCAGCGTTTACATCATGGCCCGACTCAACAAGGGCTCGCACAACGGCGACATAATCCTTCGCGCCTTCGGGAACGCCACTATCAGCGTCTCGAAACATCGCCGCATGCAAGGCCGTCGACTCCTGTTGAGAAGGTCGCGCTGGAGTCAAGCACTATCTTGGTAAGAGCCGGTTCTCCAGCTGCTGCAGCTACGTTCAAGGCGGTTTGGAACTCATCGAAACTGAAACTACTCGGTTGAAAGGGCGCATCCCCTACGGTCGCTCCGCCCCAGAGTTCGGCGGCGAAGCGAAGGGACAAAGTCGCGGCTTTTCCCTTGCCCTTTGCATCCAGGGTAAATACGGGGAGCTGCTTGCGTGACAACCAGCCATCACCAAGCAAAATGTCCAATATCTTCAAGTCGGCCCAGCCCCTCTGGCATGCGTAACCTAACAGCGGGTAGGGTGGCTGCTTCTGCCCCGATGCGTCCGCTTCGTCGTAATGCTTGACGTAGGCCATGCAGGTCTTGAGGATGAAAAACCTACTTTGCTTGAAGTCGAGTCGAAACGCTGCTGGCGTCACACTACTGCCACGCAGATAATCTTGGACAGAGCTGTGGGCGAAGTAGATGACGACATCATCTCGGGAGGAAGAAAGTGGCCGATTTTCCACAGTAACCAGCCCGGACAGCATACGCTGTATCGATGATGGTTCGAGAAACCTGTTGCCGGGTGAGAACATTACTATGTAGTCGGGGGAATTAGGTGGCACATCGGGATCGTCAACCTCAAACGCGGCGATTTCGGCAGCCTCCACCAAACTCAAATGAACGACTCGAAAAGGCGAGCCATCTCAAGATGGCCAAAGCCTCTTCGGATTTGTCTTCATCTTCAATGCGCTTCAGGATTCGTTCATATGTCGCTTCCAAGTCCTTCGGCAATCTTTTGAGTGCTTTCATGATGTCCTTCTCCCTCTCTTGCAACGCGAGCGCATGGATTTGCAGGTCCGCCCAGCGAAACACACCACCAGCATAGGAATAAAGCGTCAGAGGAAGCGGCCGTGGCAAGAAAACTCAGTTACTCGCCGGGGATTACCATGTGTTGCCGCGTTTACCTGCATTGATTACAAGGTGCAAGGCAGAACGTTAGACCGGGTGGCGCTGGAACTGCGCGGGACGCGGACCACGGTGGTCAACGGCGAAGCAATCGCCAGCCAATGCGACCCGTACAGCCTGCCCGTGCAACTGTCACGGTGCCGGACGTTAGATGGCATTATGCTCCTGTCTAGGATACGAGAGCCGAGTTAGGTAATTAGCGTTCCCGCCCCGCCAGGCTACGTATGGGCAACAGCAGGTGGTGTGAGGCACCCCACATATGTTGGGCCCACTCATCCGGTTCAGCCCACCACATTTTGCTAGTAGTTTGCCCACAAAGTTTGCGCTTTGTGTGCTCTCTTCCTCGCCACCACCATCCGCAATACAACCACAGTTTTCCTTGCTTCTGTTATTACCTCACAAGTTGTCTTGATCGTTATCGTTAATGCGTTTGCTGATAGGTGACATCTAACAATACCCGTCGCCGCGACTAGACATGTACGAGATCCTCTGTGGGAAGTATCAACACGAACTTGGACCGGATGGCATGTAAACTGCCTCGTCTAAGCAATGCGCGACAGACGCGACAGGACACGTCTCGATTGGGTCACATAGTGGTCGTTGTCGTCCTATGGTGTTGTGGGTTCGACATGGCTGCCACCCAAGTTTCAGTAGTCAATTTGGAGGGCGGGATTCTTAAGAATCCATCCAATAGTCAAGCGACCGCAGTCAATCCCACCCTGTCGTGGAACCCTACCACAAGGCTACCGCAAAGCAAGCGGATAGGGCAGGTAGGTAATAAACCCCCCTCATGAGGAGTACTAAGCCGAGGTGCGAATACTGAATTCGAAGGCCTAGCTAGTGCATATGCGGCATGCAGAGTTCCTGTTGTGGAACACTCAGGCTTCCCGTTGGGCTCACCAGCTTCGACTGGACAAAAGAGGGCGCGAATCTAAGCCTTGACCCCAGCATCCTTTGCGGCTCTAGCGCTACGCAACCGCATCTCTGCCTAAGTCTGGGGTTACTTAACCGCGCATGAAAATGGTGCTCAGTCGCTCGCAGCTATGCTAGCCTGGCTTCGCAGTCGCTTCGATTCTCGGGGTCGAATCAGGACCTTGACACCGCGCCGAGCAGATTTGGGCAGCAAAGCCTCCAAACAAGCTCCAAGTGACTCAGAAGCATGTGGGCAAAGAGAAACGCAATTGGCTATAGTAGCTGCATGTTACGCCGCATGATACAAACTAGGCAGCCTGCAGATCATGATTAGAATCTGAGATGCAGAAATCATGCACTTGCGAGGAGCGTTCAAGGAAACCACAAGAGCTTTCTGTGACTAAGTGTGGTTGTGTGTGAAACGTGTCTACATAGAAATATCTGCAAGCGCCGTAGCGCTCATGACACATGCTAAGGATTCGGCTATCATCGTCCACTCCACTGCACCGATCAGTCTAGACCATTTGGTTACAAGCTTTACTTCACAGTGGATCTTCGGCTAACCTTACGGGACGCCGTGGCCTCATCGGCATCAGATGTATGGCGATACTAGGCAAGTATCCTTCAATCACCTCAAGTTGTCGATGCAGCCCAAGAGGGTGGAGTAATCCATGCTGTAATAATACTCAATTAAACAGACTAGAAGTTACTCCCAAAATTGTGCAATTATCGCTCTGAGTTGACATTATGTATAGGGATGTTGCCTACCGACGTGCAAGAAGTGTAAGCAAAATCGCGACATGGTGTTCCTGGCGCAAATAATAACCGCCCTACCGTTATTCGATCCGTTCATGTTGTTTGCGAATCCCTGCTTGCTGCAGGTCGCATAATTCCCGACACACCAAACTTTATGATAGAACACAACCACTCTTGAATGTGCGGATGTACACCGGTCAAGGCCATGACAGGGGTGCCGATATCATCAGCCTGCTTTACCCCTCGCTCAGAGGAAAAGTGACCTTCGCTGTCGGATGAGGAGCTTTTGTGACGAGGCGGCATGTACCTAGGTTACTTTTCTGATGGCCTAGCGTCATAGAGCCTGACCATGCAGTTAGCTATGGCGCACTCACGCTGATTATATCTTTGTTCATCAATAAATATCGGTTCCTCCCTCCAGCAGCCAGGTTACCATTCTTACCAACCACCCTGGATCAGCGATCCCATAAATCAGAAGCCCAGCAAACCACAAGACAACATATCAGTATGTCGCCCGTCCCGAATGAGTCATTATACCAGGTGTCCGGCAATTTGGGCAAGGCCAGCTGTGCCTCGGTCGCTTTGAACGGAGTCGATTACTTCTTCTACTATCGCAGCGGGGACAACGAGCTGGCTTGTCTAAAGAGCAATGACGAGAGTAAGGAGACCGACATCGGCAAGACCACCTTCAGCAGCTCGACTATCCTCAACGGGAGCAGTGATGTCATCACCCAAGTAAACGCCATCAGCCCTCTGGCCGCCACGGACTGGTCTTATGGCACTAGTGGCGAGACAGGGGTAAGTAGTCGATCCCGCCTACTACACGCACCCAATCCAGACGCCTCGTAGACGTCACCTAGTAACAAAGCTTTGATGATAGATCCGACTTTACTATGTCCAGGACAATACGGATATCAAGGAGCTATATTCCACTGACGGCACAACCTGGAATGACGGTGATTTCAACACGTCGAAGTTCAAGATTGCTTCAACAGGCGGGCTCTCGGCTTCCTTCCATGAAACGGGGGGTTTGAGGGTGTTCTTTGCCGACGCAGACAACGATGGCAACATTTCCATGGCTTACCAGAAGGGCGACTGCACGTGGACGAAAATGTCTATTAAGTAGTGTCTGGACATATGGGTAGCGATCTACTCTATGAGTGTATCTTTCCATGCGAGGGCTATAAATGCAAGCTGGATATAACCTAGCGTTCAGAAATTCACAATACCTCCTACTTTATTCTAGGTCACCATAGTCCACTCTCATCTACGAAGCCTTGTCTCAATTATTCATCGGCGAGTAACGCTATGCCGTGAACCCCACAACGACAAAAGACCTGCAACTGCAACCTTCCCATTTTCCCCGCCAGACTTTAGAGCAGCTCTTGCAGCGCAAAGCGCACCGTGGATTACGCACAGCCTAGCGCACGAGCTGTTACAGCAAAGTTGGGAAGGAGGGACAGTGCTGCAGGAACCTACCGTAGATTGTTGAAGCTGAGAGACGAAAAGGAGAAGTGGGCTGCAAGATCTAGGACCTTTTGGAGGAGTGGTCCCGGATCGAACGGGCAACTTGCGCATTCCCAGTGCATGGGCTTTTTGTTGCAATCTATTGGTCTTGGCAATGATGCTTGATTCTGGAGACTATTTTCAGGGGCTGGAAATTTCCTCCACCTAAAAGAGGGGTGAAACATCCATGACATTCCCTGAGCCACCCCAAACCACCATAGCTTGCAACACTTCTTCTAAAGGTGGGACTGGTCTTGCCAGCTGGCGACACGACGGTGTAGGTGTCTGGGTGCCTCCGGGAAGTAGATTGTAGATTCCAAGGGTGGAAGAAGGCAAGCGGTTTACCTAGGGAATGGAAGGAAGACAGAATGTATGCGGGAAGGAAAGAGGAGTAAGTTTACAGCGAAATCGAGCTCTTTGGTGATATTTCATGCGACGCGAAAGCTTTGCTGATGCAAAAGCGTGTACTGCCCTCTGGAGCCATATTCCGCATTTCGATTTTCGATCGGTCCGCTGTCTCAGTTGGAGATTTGGGGTTTATGTGAGAGATGATGCAGGGACAGGCGGGGAATCGAGGTGATGCGCCATGCAATGTGGGGAGGCAGTGGGGTTATGCCGGGCCAGGGTCCCCTGGTGGCACACGCGATGCAGATCTCCAGTAAGGGTTGAAAGTGGGGGGAAACCTGGTGAGGATTGGGAAATATGATGTGAACGTTTAAGAGACTCTATTTGGACTGTCTCTAATCATCATGCTATCTCCAATTGCGTCCTCTGCTGCTCTAGCTTATAAACACACGACTAATTCGCTTCGAATTCTAGGAGGGGGCCGATGAGCTAAAGTTTATTCATAATTAGCATTCCTAGTGGTCTCGTTAACCCCGAAGCCCTAGCCGCATAAAGAGATGGCAGGCATGGAAGTCTGTTTCTCAGCACGATACAGCCTATCCTTAAAGAGCATGAAGCGGCATGTCGTACGGCCTCAAAAGGATTTTGCGAGAATTGCGGTCAACCCTTAGTAGGAGTCTTACAGACCCCTATGTCTTGGCTCCACAACGCGGAGGACCCCTTTGTTGCTGTACTGGTCCATCCCAGATGCGAGAGAACATTAAGGAAATGATAGTTGAAGCTACGGCAGAAAGTCAGGGTCAGGGAGCAACGCGGCCTAGTGCATATGTGGGGAATGTGTGTTGCTGAATATGCGGAAAGACGGAGGAGATTATGAAATGTACGCGGTGCAAAGCAGCGGCATACTGTGGGAGAGAGCACCAGAGGGCTGACTGGAAGATCTTTAGAGGAAACCTGCTGTGTGTAAGGATTTATGTGCTTTAATGCAGCCCTTTAATGCAGCCCTTTAATGCGGTTCAGAGCTGGTGAGCCCGCCTTGTAGATGGGCTTTACGCTGCACCATTATCCTCCTATACTAGAAAACAGATTAATTGACTCCATTTAAGTGTGCTTATCCTTATTTCAATCCTGACCAAAGTATAACTCTAAATCCACAAAATGAGAGAAGGTGGTTAGGTGGCTGGGAGCCCCGTAACACCCCAGGCTGATCTGTTTGTTGATTGGGTTTGATGCGATAGTGCGTTTCTGGCTAGGTGCTCCGGGGTCGCGGAAAGGTTGTCGTTGTCGTTAGGGACACACCAGTGAGTGACATCGGCCAATGATGAACTTTATTTCTCTCACGGTCATAGTGGGGGTTGCCAGTGTGATTAGGTACATCCCTGGTCCCGGATTGTCAGTCTCGGTCACACTGCCGCCTCTGGTTTGTGCGTTTAAGAGAAAGGCGGGGTTGTTTGCTATGGCGGCTGAAAGGCCAGACTCGAGCGTGTAAGAGCTCTCCACATCGCGATGCAAGCTCAAAAAGCTGCAATGGCCGGAGACTCCAGTCGGGAAAAGTGCGGCTTATCCCGTTGAGTCAGGCCTCCTGGTGAAGAAACCTCATGCTGTCTGGTCCTTTCTGGTCTGAGAAGATCACAAGAGTTTTGTCGCTCTTTCCCCCATCCGCACCATTTGGTGTTGTGGTTTGGAGCTTGATTGGGTGCCAAGACATGCTTTCTAGCAAGCAAGAGGTGTCTTTTCCGGTGACTCCATGATAATTCCCACTGTTAGAGTTCTGATTGCTCATCCCTTATTCTTCTCCACTCACCCACCATCCATCATCCCTGTCAGGCTGCCAAAAAATACCACGTCTCCATAGGTTAGGCGCCGGTAAAGTGTTTAAACTTTTATTTAGTAGCCCTCCGAGACGGATCAGGAGGCTTGACCACGTCTGCGATGGGAAACCAACGCACGGAGCTTCCTGCTTACCTATGAGCAACCAGTATCTATGAAGCCGGTGGAACTCTAACTGCATCTCGTCGGCATCGGCATTTCGATCTGCGGCTACAAAAGAGAGGTGTTTCGTCACATTGAACCCATGCACCCCGACCCGTGTGTAACTCTTAGTGCCTGAATGAAAGGCTGCTAGGCTCAGATGGTGCGGGGAATGAATGTGCATTTCTACCTATTCCTCTTGGTTGTGAGGAGGGGTAGAAGTTCTAATCCACCGGTCAGATACGTTGAAGACCACACGGCCAATCCATTGCATCTTGTGTTCGGAGCTGCTGCCGCTCGCCAAGACCCACCAAGCGGGGTGAACTGAGGGTGGTATTCTCCCAGACAAACTGGCAGGCTGCCGCTGTGAATGGCGCAGTCTCGCTAGCCATTCAGGTTGGGTACCCTCTTCCAGCCCATCATCCCTCCTGCACGTCTCAGTGGGGAACATCAGGAAATGTGCGTCATGGTGACGAGAAGTGCAGGATTAGGCGCGACACAGAGAGTCAGAAGAGGGGTGTTTACGTGACTGCTCACCAAATGTGATTTACTTAGAAAAAATCGAGGACCTCCACCTTTTACACTGCGTGGTCTCATTTCTCACATACGACAAAGAATCAGACCACTGTTTAGGTCGTACAAATCGAGGCTCACCACTAGCAGGCATGAGTCTGCAGCACTAGCCTTCCCCAACATGACTCATTTCAACGCTCATTCCCCGCCGTAAGCCCATTATCAAATTAAGAAGCAGTATACCTTCCGAGAGACCCACTTAGGTTTGAGACCTCCGCCTTGAGCTGCAAAGATTTCGACTGCATGACCAAGAAGCTGAGGCGGAATGTTTCACACGCTCGGTGATGTATCTCGACAAAGAAAACGATGTCTTGACGGAAGCTTCTTCGTTAGACAACAGGACCTAGGTCAAACACGCGGTCAAATCCGCCAACTGAGGTTCAGAGGGGGAGACCATTGGATTTCAGCAGGGAGAATGTACACTGCCGAGGGGGAGCCACTATCACTCAATATTCATGCGAGTTGGAAGGGTTTCGTGGGACCCTCATGTCACGGCAACCACCATCACTCATTGCCCTTTTGCAAACAATAGCTTGACTTTACGACCTTCGTTTGAATTGAAACCTAGCAATTTTGCTCCCAATTCTGCTCCCAATTCTAGGCCCCTTAGAAAATGTGGTTTTTGCAGACTACTGCAGAAACGACCAGAATTGAATTCCATTTCCAATTTTTTCAAGTCAAGGTAACGCCGATTTTACTCTACAAGGGACTGTACACGCCCACAAGGTACTGTCAGAAAGAAACGGGGTTCTAGCCACGCAGTGCCAGAACTTCCCGTTCTTGCCCAGCTACAACCTATCAGCAAACGTCTTACGCCAGCCATTAGGTTGCCCACATGTTTTTTGACTTCTTCGATAAGGACTTCTGGGGGTGGTTTTTGTTCGTTGATCTTGTCTTGAAGCTCTTTCCATTGACGCAGGGGAACTTCGGTCACACCCATTGGTAGGCTGGTCATTAGATTGTAGGGTCCTGCAGTTGACTTAGAATTAGCCCATGTTACTGGAGAAGTAGCTAAATGCTCTCTCTACAGGTCCCCTACTTAATACCAGCCTTTGCGTTGCAGATCTTTCGGAGATTTGCAACCTGGTGGCGTGTTTGTCGTCAGTCAAGATGCCCGATCAGTTACCCGAGTGGGTGCGAACGCGGGGTTCGTCTGGGGCTGAAGTCCAGCCACCGAGGCACCCGCCGGTTCTTCGGGTGATCAGCCTTCGGACTCCCAATCGAAGGGTCTCAATATTGGCCTCAATATTGGCCTCGCCGTTGGCGTTCCTATTGGCGTGCTTGGACTCCTGGCTGGACTTATGTTCTTTTGGTCACGATGGAAACTCAACGGACAAGGAACCACAGCCCAATGCTCTCATTATTCTAAAGATTTCATACCGCTAGCGGAGCTGGCGGAGCTGCCTGTGGCGGCACCGGCGCATGAGTTAGGCAACAGGACACGATGAGAGGATTTGGAAGTCGGATCATGTATAAAATATTTTGTCAACAGGGTAGGGGAAAAAAGACCGAATTGATCCCATAGCCTTGTTGTTCTCGTATGGGAGGAGTGCTTACTTCGGCGGTGAACGTAGGCGAGGGCATCCGACGCCTGCGCGAGAAGCGGGTGACGCGTAGTGCGGGGTTACCAGATGACTGGCGCCTCTCTTATCTCTTATCATTGCCCCGTCGGGAAAAACTTCTCTAGGCTAGCAGGTTGCTCGCCCATCACCACGGCCATTGTGCTCACAGAGTCCATCGCGCATCACTTGCGCGACGTGACAAAGGCTCGGAACCCCCATGCGCGGGCCCTCCCTCTTCCCGCTACCCACCGATTGCCCATTTGCGCGCGACTACCTCCCCCACGACCTGCTCGACAAGATTACTAACAATCGCCTGCTTTTTTGCACCGTGACCCCCGCAGCCCTCGGTTACAAAATGGCGTAATGCGCAATGGCTGCTGAAGGGGCGCCGCGCTTCTGACGAAGTCACCGCGCAGCCAGCTGGCGGCCTGGTGCGCGAAGTCAGGTGACGGCACGCAAAATCTGCGGTCCAAGCCCCCCCTGCCACGCCACGCCGGCAGTTTCCACAGAGCCGGCGGGTTGGTTCTCTTCCCAGCAGTCTCAACACTGGGAGCGGCCTCGTGTGGGCAAAGCTTCTCCCCAATGCCGTCGAGCATCCTTACGGCACCCAAGCTGCAGCTGCGGCTCCGCAATCTCTACTTCGAATTCCTTGACTCAATTCGCTCACGCGCCGCGCCAGCTGCTGACCGACATGATCGCCCTTTTGCGTTTCGGTTGAGGGGCGCAGGCGCTTCCGACTTGCGACCACACTACGCAGTCGGATACTGGCAACCACATATCGGGTCGCTCTCACCCGTGCTCGTCGAGCTTGCAGCACCTCCGCTACGACCTGCTTGGCAAAACCACCGACAAGCTCCTCCCCCGGTCGCCCGTAGAGAGCTTCGCCGATCGCTTTGCACCCTCTCCGCGCCAGATGGCTACACCTGGGGGTGGCGCTCCAGCTCTTAGCCGTGCGGCGTCAACTTGCTCCATTAGCCAATCGAAGCCATCTCGTCTCTCATTGTTGATCAAGCCGAAGGCGCAGCTGAAGGCCTTGCCGAGGTGGTTGAGGGCAACGACTTGGAAGAAAGCGAGGTTCTTGTTATTGGTCTTGTAGGTGTTGTCATACAGCTGTACCCAAGGATACTATACCCATTGCTTCTCAGTCCACGGAGTCGTCCAGAACAGACCCTCTGGCTTCTTGAGGCCGCTCTCATCCTCCACATCGTCGCCATTCGGAGATTTGGCCCACTTGACGGTGTAGGTAGGGAATGTCTTTTCCGTTGAGAAGGAGGATGGTAGATGGGGAAGGGGTTATATCCTTTCATGGCTTCCTTGCGGAGGCGCCAACGGCATGTCTAGAGTTGGCGCATGGTAAATACCAGGCCAGGGAATTTCTTCCTCAGTTCGATAGCAACCTCTCGGCTTTTCACTGCTGGCCGGCCGATATACCCGGTGATGTAGTCTTTCTGCGCCTTGTTGAACCTCGCCTTGGGTACCCAGTCCTCCGGATTGTGGTCATGGTGACTCTCACAGCCTTGTTTGACCTCGAAGGTCCAGTGCCTTGCTCTATCGACGAGCAGGGCCTTGTCAGTTCCTTTCTAGGGACAGCCCACCTTGGCAGTGCTTGTATCGCGAGAATGGGCCTCCTGCTCCGAATCTTGCCTCTGGAGCAAACGAGGTCGACCCTGGTTGCTCCAAAGCCCTTGACGTAGTTGTTGGATCCCTCCTTGACGATGGAGAAGCGCGCGGAGGCACAGAACTCGTGTAGATGTCGTATTTACTCGTGCGGAGGACATGGTTTTGGGGGGGGGGGAGTTCGAGAAAGGCGGAACATCCTTGTCGACAGCAGGGATTAGATCGTCTTCGCAATTGATTAGAGGCGTTTGCGGCTTACTGCAGCGCTTTGCAGGCGCGTGGTGGTGGTGGTTTGGTTGTGAGGCTGCAGTTTGCCGCGAATGGTGGGCGCAATGGTGGGGTGATGTGGAATTTTGCGGCATGCCGCAAAATTCCAGGGGGGGATCAATTGCGCAGTTGCGACCGTGCATCGGGGGTTAGGGTTATGTATAGCAGTTGCAGCGGGCGATGGTGCAAAGTGATGCAGGCTACGGTGCGGCGTGAGGTCCTCATGATCATTATGCACAAAGAAGTTTTTTTCCACCTAAAACGGCCATTTCTTGCATCCAGCCAAGTGGGGGACAAAAAAAGAGGGCCGCTTACAACTGAGCAACTTCAGAAGCGGTTTTGATCGCCGCTTTCTACAAAATATTACACTGAAGGGGCGAAATTCTGGGGACTATTTTGTGTGGTACCAGCAGGCCCCTCCAAAGCTCACGGCACTCGGTTCTCATGCCCACGCTGCAAATCGCGGCGTTAGCCTGTTCCAAAAGTACGCTAGGTGAGTGAGAAGCCCTATCTACCCGCACGCACGCAGTCGCTAACGGCATGGCATGTGAGGCCTCTATAGCACTAGTAACCGCCCGTACTTCAGTAGTGGCAGACCGCCTCTCGTCAGCACTCCCACACCTCCCGCATATCGCCCGCCGCGACGCTCAAAACCCCCTCAATTCGCTCAACGCTTTTTCCAGATGCATACGCAGTCGCCCGACCTCAAACCGACAGACGCTACCGACGACAGCGCCTCGGATGGACAAGACGCCGAGTACGATACTTCTCCTACAACCAATAACATCCTATCCTCTGACGGACCCCGCTCCCAATCCGAGGGTATTATGGTCGAGTTTCTCGTCAATCCCACCCCCATTATTATACCCACTACAACTTCGGTCGGTCCGCGGTTCAAGGAGGCCGACGATGAGCTCCAGAATCCTCGCTCATTCCACGTCTACCGGACGATTCGACATAGTTCACTTCGGAATTCTGCCATGACATCGGAGCTGGCGTTCCTGTCAGTTTGGCATCAACGGAGAAAACTGCGAGAGCTACGGAAGTGCGACATCAAAGATCTCTCGACTTACCGCATGCGACTTCTTATCCTGCCGCGCTAATACAGCACCTCTCTGAGTTGACGTCTGGTGGGCAGAAGGAACGCGGGGCTCTTCAGAAGAGCAAGAGGGAGGTGGAGATACCAACTCCACAAGCATATCTAAGAGTAAACTGGTAAACTATCCCCGCCGGTGAAATACTTACCAGCGGTTGTCGCCGGCGGAGAATTTTAGCACAAGGCCGATGAAGAATTTTAATCCCAGCCAGTAAAATCTTGCCCGGCGAGAATTTTTAATCTTAACTCTTTAATAAAATATATTTTCTAAAGTAAAAAGTGTTTTATATCTAATCATTAAGTAGTTTCACCCCCCTTAAAAGAATTTTATTTTTTATTTTATTTTAAATTATATCCTAAAATACTTGATATAATCTCAGTGACCTTCCTGCCCGCATATTCATCCAACTTGCTACAACGCCAAGCAATAACCCGGTCTGGCCGGACAAGGACTGCTCCCTTCTCGCCAACCCCGCGCTTCCTCGCCCAGTCAAAGAACACGTCGCGGTAGTCCTCACGCCATCCGATGCTGTATACGGCGATGTCGACACCGAGGACGTGTTTGGCTGCTTCGGCTGCCTCGACCCACTTCCCCTTGCCTCCGATGCCCGTGAAGAGGGTGAAGCGGCCCTTGCCGGCGAGGTCATGGGTCGAGACCATGGGATCTCGCGAGGAGGCTGCCGGGCTGCGCAGCCAGGCGTGCGGCAAGCGCGAGCCCGGGTACGTGCTCTCGATGTAGTACAGGTCTGCCTGGTCAGGAGACAAGGGAGCCGGAGGCGGCGCGGGCTCGTCAGCGACCCACACGGCGTGGGATTGGTTCAGCTGGTTCATCTCGATGCCGAAGCCGTGCCGCTCGATATCCAGCGCCTCGACCAGGGACTGGAATCCATCTCGCAGCTCAGCACCCTCGAGACTGTCGTCGCCGAGGAGGTTTAGGATCCGCAGCTTGTCGGCCACGTCGGGTTGGGGGACACCGAGAAGGGAGAAGAGCTTGGCGTGCATGCGACCTGTGTCATTGGCACGCTTGACGATGGCACGTCCAATGGGCTGCCGCTCGGCGCTGAACGAATCCAGCAGCGAGGGCGAAGCCAGGCCCCGCATCACGTAGCCTATCTTCCACGCGAGGTTGTACGCGTCCTGGATGCTCGTGTTGGACCCGAGGCCGTTGAAGGGTGGATGCCGGTGCACGGCGTCGCCCAGACAAAAAACGTGGCCCTTGCCGCTGCTGTAGCGCTCGGCGTAGCACTCGTTAATGCGCCACGTCGAGAGCCGCTTGAGTTTCACTTCGACCGAGGGATCGCCGATGAGGTCGTGCGCATGGGCGACAATCTCATCTGGGCTTGCCGTGATCTCGGTCACGCCGGGCTTGGCCAGCATGACAAAGACCCACTGCGTAAACGGCTTGACGAAGCGGGCGATGGCCAAGGCGCAGAAGTCAGGCTGCGGCTTGTCCGGTCGCAGCAAGATATGGATCAGGCCCGGCGAGTGCTGGCTCAGTAAGTGGTCCATGTTGGCGTCGACGAAGACGTTGAGCGCGAGTCCGCCACCAGGGGTATCGTGGAAGGGTAGTCCCAACTCCCGCGCCACCACGCTTCGCGCCCCGTCTGCCCCACACAGATACGTCGACACGACGGTCATTTTTTCACCGGTCACCAAATCCTCGATGACAGAATGCACCTTTCCCGTGGCTTCGTCTTCGTGGAAGCTCAGAAACTGACAGTCCCATCGTATCTTGAAGCCGTTTTGTGTTGCCACGCGCAGTAGGATGGGTTCCAGAACCGACTGTGGCAAATCCGCCTGCTCACAGGGACTGGCTTTTTTGAACTCGCCCTGTCAATGTTAGTGTGGAATCTAAAACTATCAATTTGGTACGCACATATCGGTTCGGGTCGGTCCCGCAGTTGTAGGTCCGCGAGAGTTCCTCGCCTGCCATGGTAGTGCAGATGCGCGAGAACATGAGAAGTTCCTTGGGCGTCGCCAGCCGGCGGCATTCCTCTTCGAGGCCGACATCCCGGAGACATTCTGGGCAGGCTTGTCAGTTTTGCTGCATCTGTGGCGTCTCGGCTACGGCCTTACCAAAGGTAGCATTGTTGGTGTAATGTGACCGAGGCGTCCGTACTGTTGATGAAGCCTTGCTGATGACGAGACCCGCCACCCCTGGACTCGTCAGATGGTAGCTTGGCGAAGCAGTAGCCGTAACGCACCGTACTGGGTCAGAAAGCAGGCAAGACTCGCTCCCGCCGGGCCGGCCCCTACAATGAGCACGTCGGTTTCGATCCGCGCCATGTCGGCTTTTTTTGCACAATCACTTGATTTTGTGACTTCTGACTCTGTAGCTGCGATATTTCTTCCTCCAGCTCGTGTCGACGTTGTGGAGCGGGGCCGAGTTGTGTGAGGGGAAGGTGCAGTTCCACTACAAAACTTACACCATCAACTTCCAGAGAAATGTGCGAGAAGTGAAGCAGAATAATTGGTACTGAAATAGTTTTAAAAGTGTGAATCCCAATTCTCTCTTGGTGTTGTTTTGGCGCCCGATCCAGAGTTTGTACGCCTTTCCGGTCCCCGCATCTAAGCGATCCACTCGGGGTTCCTATGTATCACAACTCGGGTCCAGGGTATCCAAGATAAACTCATGATGACAGAAACCGATAGTGAACGCACGAGCATCTAGCGGGACTTGTAGAATCAATAGCGAATTTGAAATGGCCTCCAACGCGCGACTCGCCGAGCTGGCGCAGACCATCTCGAACAAAACCAAAATCGTGACAGACTATCTCGCCGAGCATGGCTTGGCAGCACCATCATGGGACGTCAATGGAGCTGTCGACTTTCCCATCCCCGAGTCTGCCGGCGAGGCATACGCCGCCCGCGTCGAGCTGATCGCGGCAACGAAAGAGCTGCATGACCTCACCCTCGGGCCAAAGCAAGGTCTCTCGTGGCTGTCGTGGGATGTAAGTGTCTCCTGCATCCATACCATGGCAAATCCGCTAACAGACAAGTTCATGAATAACCTCTCCCTGCAAGCCATGTGGGAGTTCCGGGTGGCCGAGTTCGTGCCGCTCGAGGGGGCCATCTTGTTCGACGAGCTGACGGACAAGGTGGTGGCGGCCAACGGGTTCCGGATCGGGGCCATGAACCTGCGGCGGCTGGTGCGGCACGCCATGCTCAACCACATCTTTGTCGAGCCGGCCAAGGGCCTCGTCGCGCACACGAGCGTGTCGCGGCTGCTGCGTGACGACGAGCCCATGGCCAACTGGATCGGCTACATGTGCCGCGACCTGTGGCTGCCGGCCACGCGCGTCGTCGACGCCATGAAGAAGTGGCCCGCCAGCGAGGAGCCCACCGAGACGGCCGTCAATCTCGCCTTCGGCCAGTCCCTTCCCTGGTACGACTTTTTGCAGTCGGTCCCCGAGAAGGCTAAGCGCTACAACCTGGCCATGAAGCTGCACAGCGGCAACGAAGGTTTCTCGGTGCGCCACACCGTGTCGGGCTATCCGTGGGGCGATCTCGGGGATGCCACGGTCGTGGATGTAAGTAGCACTCCCAGCAAAACAAAGCCCGTACTGACTGGCGTAGATGGGGGGGAACCAAGGTTTTGTGTCCTTCGCCATTGCCGAGGAATTTCCCCGGCTCAAGTTCATTGTGCAGGACACGGAGGGCATGCGCAAGCCTGGGGCCATGGGCGAGCTGCCTGCACATCTCGAGGGGCGCGTGAAGCGAACAGTGCACGATTTCTTCCAGCCGCAGACGGTGGTGGCCGACGTCTACTTCTTCCGCTGGATTTTCCACGGCTTCTCGGACAAGTACAATGTCAAGATCCTGCAGGCGCTGCGGCCGGCTCTGCGGAAAGGAGCCCGTGTCGTCATCAACGACGGGACCCTCCCCGAGCCTCTCACGGCAAGCTACCTGCAGGAGCGCAACATTCGCACCATGGACGCCTTCAACCAGGTCACGGTCAACGCACGCGAGAGGGAGATTGACGACTGGAGCGAGCTCTTCCGGCAGACGGATGACCGGTACAAGTTCAAGGGGGCGTGGAAGCCCGAGAATAGTCACATGTGGTTCATCGAAGCGGAATGGACCGGTTGATTGTGTGCTAGCTAGTTAGCCTTGCTATCAATGCTATGGTGCCAATGATGCACCTATGCCCCTAAAGCTGATGCTACCAAAGCTCAAAACCTGCAACGTGCATTTGTTCATGGAAATGCCATGCCGCATGACTCAAGTCCAGAGGAAGTGGTCGGCGCCGGGGATCTGGCGATGTCCGGCGACATCGAAGGACTTGACGATGGCGTCAAGCCCCTCCTTCTCCTCCGCGGTGATCTCCACAACCTGGGTATTCTCGATGACGCGACGGGCTGCGGTGGCGCCGGGGATGGGGATCAAGTTGCCGACATCGCCCTTGTTGGAGTGGGCGCGAATCCAGGCGAGGGCGAGCTGGGCAGGGGTGACGCCCTTCTTAGTGGCAAATGACTTCACCTTGTCGACGAGGTCAAGGTTCTTCTGAAAGTTCTCGGGCTGGAAGCGACCAAACATGTGGCGGCCGTCGCCCTGGGGAATGTCCTCGAGCTTCTTGATCTCGCCCGTGAGGAAGCCGTAGCCGAGGGGCGCGTACGACAGCAGGACGACGTTGCACTCCTTGGCGGCCAGAGCGACGCCGTTGTCGAGGATCTCGGTGCTCCAGAGCGAGAACTCGACCTCGGCAAAGGCGATGGGTACAACTGCCGCGGCGCGGCGAATGGTGTCAGCACGGACCTCAGACAGGCCGACGGCGCCAATCTTGCCCTCGTCCTGGAGCTGCTTGAGGGCGCCAATAGTGACCTCGACGGGAACGTTGGGGTCCATGCGGGCAGGGCCAAAGACATCAATCTTCTTGACGGCGCCGAGGATGTTGTTGCACTCCTCCCAGCTGGCGCGAACTTCCTCGGGTGTGCATTGGGCCGCGAAAGTGGCGGGGTTGAAGCAGGCACGAATGAAGAGGGTCACCTTGGACGCATCCTCGGGGTACTTGGTGAAGTAGCGCTTGAGGAGCTCCAGGCCAGCAGTGGGAGGGTCGGGAGGGTATCCGTAAACGGACGAGGTCGACCAAATGGTGGCACCGTTCTCGATGGCTGCCTTCATAGCCTCAAAGGCCTGGTCATCGGGCACCTTCTTCGGGCGCCAGGTGTAGCCGAGGAGGCCGAGTCCAGTCGAAGGAAGGGGAGCCATGATGTATGCCTGGTGTCTGGGTGAATGTGAGGCTGTGTGGTTGAAGTATGATGGTTTGAACGAGGAATTGAACGGTCGAACTTGAAAGGCAGGCTGGTGACGTTCTCCTTTCAGGGTTAGGGCTGAGTGGGAAGGATTATGGCCTTTGTCACCAAATTCGGTTTTATGGATGGATGGATGGATCGGATTGGATTGGATTGGATTGGATTGAATTATTCGGTTTTATGCACCTGCCAGCAGGAGATCGCGCCTTCCTCTGGAGATAACCCCGCGGTGGGGCAATTGCGTGGGGGTCACAAGCTGGGCTCAGCCCTGCGGGCCCAACCGACCCACCACTGCTCGCGCCGGGCTGCGGCCTTAATTCCGTAAACGCCACGCGACCAACCACAAACCGGACCCGAGTTCGGTCCTGATTCGGTCCCTCCTTCCCCCATTCGTACATAGGTCCATGTACCACGCGAAAAGGGAAGCAACGTGCCAATGTGGAAGAAAGATGAGGCCACGCCCCTGCTCGTAAAGCGGACCCTCCAACCCAATCGGCAATCGCGTTTCGACATGGCTCCCTTCGACCCCTCCCGTCTTGGCCTGACATTCACGGCGCGCACCCACAATGACACTTATGCAGAGATTGACCCCGCCGTCCCGAACCCCGCCCCGTGCGCCGGCAAGACGGTGCTTGTAACGGGCGCTGCCAAAGGGATTGGCCGAGCGATCGTGGCATCGTATGCCAAGGCGGGTGCGAGCCGCATCGCCATCACAGCCCGTGGTGACCTGTCGGACACATATGCTGCCGCAGTCAAGGCAGCCGCGGACGCTGGTCGCCAAGTCGAGTTGCTGGCCCTCCACCTCGACGTGACCGATCACGCTTCCATCGAGGTCTGCGTCGACGAACTGACCAAGAAGTGGGGCCACCTTGACATCTTGGTCAACAATGCCGGCTATCTCGCTCCCTTCGTGCCCCTGGGCGAGGGCAACAGCTACGACTGGTGGCTGACCTGGGAAGTCAATGTCCGCGGCGTCTATTGGGTCGTCCGTGCTCTCCTCCCACTTCTCCTCAAGAGCACCGACAAGACCGTCATCAACCTCAGCTCAGTCGGCGCTCTAGCACTTACCCCGGGCGCCAGCGCCTACCAGCCATCCAAGCTAGCTGTCACCCGTATCTCCGAATACCTCATGCTTGACTACGGTTCCCAGGTCTGTCCCAGCTGCAGGGCGCTTACAAAACATATCACTAATGTTGCCAAAAAGGGACTGCTCGCGTACTCGGTACATCCCGCCTCTGTAGCCACCGACCTCGCAAACCAGATGCCCCCCGAGATTGTCAAAGGTGAGTAAGGCCACAAACCCGCCGGACAATACTGCTTCTCCGTGGAGAAACTGACCGCCCACTCTCAACAGCCGTTTGTCACGACACGCCTGAGCTGGCTGGAGATAGCATTGTCTTTTTGACGAATAAGCGGAGAGACTGGTTGGCCGGCAGATACGTAAGCTGTGCCTGGAATATGCCCGAGCTGATGGCAAAGGAGAAGGAGGTGGTGGAGAAGGACCTCCTCAAGATTCGAGTTCTGTTTCAGTGAGATGCAAATGACAGTTTATGCACAAGTCTGACTGTAATGACGTCATGATGGTGCTTCAACAATCCCAAACCCCTAAAAGTGTCTTTCAATGTTATGGTCTCAATTTCCTACCTGCATTGCTCTGACAGTAACACTTCAGCGATGCTATATCGGGGTTGAGCATCTTGCACCTGAACCCTGTCTTCTTCATGGCATAGAGCAATTATTTCTCCCAGAAGAATGGGTTAGAGCTAAAGCTGAGAACAGAACTCGGGTCCAGACCCCACCTCGTTCTTATTGCGCTCCTCTCGAGATGGCCGTGGCTGAACTCAGGTCTACACAAAAGTCTTGATAGGATAGAATGTTACGGATTGAATGCGACGACATCTTCAACAACCCAAGTGCAGAGTTATTTGCTGACAATCTCAAATCGGTAACCGCCGCACACCCATCTCTGAACTCAACCAGCATGGAGCGCTTTCCACGCACCCCCGAAGACGCTGACAAGCTTCTGAAACTGTCCGATTTGCTTCGTGATGCCGCTCTGACAGTCAAGGAAGAATGGGCCAAAGAGGTCTTTACTGAGTCGTCGGCCAACCCCAACGGCAAGGCCAACGGTAATCATGGCCATCACGGCCACAAAGCCACAGCTCGCATCCTCCCGAGCCGCAAGCTGTGGGATGCCGAGCGGACCATCGAGGCCATATCTGGTGTCTTGGTCGAGCTGGTCTCGGAGCCCCATCAGCGCATCCAACAGGTCCTAACGCAGTACATGGAGTCTCGCGCCTTGTTCATTGCCGCCGAGCGCAGAATTCCCGACCTCCTGGCCGAAGCTGGTGATGAAGGTCTAGATATCAAGACACTCGGGGAAAAGACCAACATCGAGTATCGGAAGTTGGGTACGTGGCTCTCTCAAGCTTTTTACAGTTTCAACATTTCTTCTGCACTTGAATTGCTACCATAAAATGGCATTTAGGTCTCTTGCCTTTAATCATTTGTTAAACCTGTGTGTAAATGGCTGACCTATACGAAGCTCGCATTCTCCGAACATTATGTTCCACCCATATCTTCAGTGAAGTGGCTGAAGGTCGGTTCGCCAACAACCGCATCTCAGCTGCCCTCGTCAACAACCCCGGGCTTCGAGCATATGTGCAGCTATTGTAAGAACCTCACATTACCGAGTTGAACAGCAGAGCTAACTAAAACAGCGGCCTGCACGTTTCAGCCTCGGCCGAACATCTTCCACGCTACCTCGTCGGCCCCAAGGGCGCGTCGTACAAGGTAGAGGAGACGGCCTTCCACCATGCCATGGGCACCGACCGCCCGCTCTGGGAGTGGATGACGCAGCGTCTGCCCTCGGACCAGGTAACGTCTGATGGCCCCGGTTATCCAGGTGTTCCCGAGCTGGCCAATTGCTCCGTCACGTTTGACCACAAGGGCCTGGTTGGCCGGCCTGAGCTGGAGAACTTTGCTCTGGCCATGGTCGGCGGAGGCCAGGCGTCGGGCACCGCACACGCATTCGGTAAGACACAAGCTCAAATACGAAAATGTTTTTCTGACGTCTTGTAGATTTCCCCTGGGGAGAACTGGGAGATGGCCTGGTTGTTGACGTTGGTGGTGGCGTGGGTGAGTGTTTTAACCCCTGTTATCTCGATGGTACGACTGACAAATAATTCAGGCGGTTTCGTCTTGCAACTGCTACCCATCTATCCCCGCCTGCGGTTCGTGGTTCAGGACCGGCCGGAAAACGTGGAGCGCGGAGAGCGCGAGATTTTTCCGGCCAAGGCTCCCGACGCACTCGCCAACGGCAGAGTCAAGTTCATGGCGCACGACTTCTTCAACGCGAACCCGGTGCAGAATGCAGATGTCTACTGGCTTAGAGGAATTCTGTATGTTTCCTTCCCTTATTCTCTGTGAGTTGACGCTTACTTGTCAGACACGACTGGTCCGATGATTACTGCGTGGCCATCCTCAAGGCGATCAAGGCTTCCATGGGCCCTAACTCACGCATTCTCATCTGCGACCCCGTCATGAACACGACGTTCGGCT
>Ga0247780_1000266_pt1 | contig 52352 bp, 58 predicted proteins | sample UWRJL079202R5_FD_179927 | JGI IMG/M metagenome (GOLD analysis project Ga0247780, IMG submission 179927) | Plant litter microbial communities from Arlington Agricultural Research Station in Wisconsin, United States - UWRJ-L079-202R-5 | ecosystem: Environmental > Terrestrial > Plant litter >...
CCCCCCCCCAGCGAAGCCGATGATCGGCGAAAGGTAGACTAACCTGCATCGGTTGGCCTGGAGGCATCATCCCTGCTGCTCTGCCAAGTCCCCCCTCAAGGAAACATTGGCGTAACGGCGCGCCTCTCTACTGTAGGTCTCACCCAATCTCATGAGGCGCTGAGACACAACCCCCGCATTTTGGAGCCCCAAGGGTTATGTATAGGGAGGTACGAGGCTCGAGGCTCGAGCCAATTCTTGTCGGCCGGCGTAAGTGAGAATCAGATAGTAGTTGTCTATCGCAGTTGGTCGATTCGTGTCATGACTGCCGACAAGACAGCTTCCGGTAGCCAATTCCTGCGATTTCACAGCGAAATGAAAGTTCACCCACTAAACCAATCGAGGCCAAAATCTGGCCTTGGGGGTTCGTAGTGTCTCGGCACCGCATGAGATCGAGGCTCATTCTTTATTTTCTCCAACCGCGGCAAACGCTCGCTAGGGTTCTGCCAGTACTTTGGGCCACTCCCATACCAGATGCACGGCCTACCCTAATTGATACGCGAACCGGACGCCACCACCTCCATAATCAGCCCATCATATAGGGTGAGGCCGCCTTGTCACTCAGCTGTCCCCACCAACAGCAGCAACCAGCAAAGGGGCGTCGTCGGGTGTGCCCTCTCCCTCTGGGCATGCTCGGCAGGCAGAACAGCATTTCCAAAGCCGTCACCCGCTGGCCACGCAGGAGGTCAAATTCTCTCCTCATCGGTTTACGATACACCAAGGACCACCCAATAAAGCACTTCCAGGTTGGAGCTGCACTGGGAAAGAAAGAAAAAAAGAGGCAGCCAAACCCCCTGCTCGGAGAAAAATCCGAGGAATTGTATAGTCCGCTGAGGCACGCCTAGCATGGGTGACGAGGCTTGCCGCCGGGTGGCATTCCGTGGGGCAATGCAGCCGGGGTAAAGGTGGTGAGTGGGCCTTTGGGTCCCGGCACTTGAGCCGTCCATGCATCCCATGATTTCTGCAGGGTTGGTTGTCATTACCTTCCAACCTGGCCTTACCCAATACCTGTCCACCTGCTCAATGCGATATGCTGCAATTGGCATCAGCAACGCCGAGAATGCAACCCCATTCAACCCGCCCGAGAGGAGAGACAGCCACTGCTGCTGTCATTGGGTAGCTGTCGTGTATCCGTGCAGGCCAGCAAGAGGTACACCCTGGAGATGCCTGCACAGGGGAGCCTGACGGCGACTGGTAGCGTAACCTCATTGTTTCCGTCTGAGAGAGCTGCCAGAAAGAAAGGGGGGTTCTGGTCACACAGCGCCAGAACGCCAGCTTTTCCAGCGTTGGAAAACCAAGGCTCGGAAGGTGTCAGAACTGTGTGTTAGCCCTCTGAGACATCTCACCGTTGGGCTCGCGGGCGTCGGTCGTCTGCTGCTCATAGGGGCCATAGCAGAAAACCTTTGGTGGCTGCAGCGCGGCGCCGTCAGACCGGCCCCCGGCTCGAGTCTCGTTGGGGAAGCTAGACCCCTGCAGGGCCTGTAACATACATCTCCGCCGGGGTTGGAGTGGTCAGTCGGGTACTGCCAAGCCGTCAGAACAATTAGGGCAGGGGCTAGAATATTGGGGGCCAAAGGGTGAAAAATCCAGGGCTTTATTGTATGCCTTGGCAAATGCAAAATGTTGTGTGGTTTTTTTTTTAGCAGACCACAGGCGGCTTGCTTGCTTAGGGTCTCTGGATAGGTGCAGTTCTCACCGTGTCCGTATCCCCGCGCCAAATCGCGACCAAAGACCACACAGAATCCGCAATACACTACCGCCATGGGCTATTGTGCCCGAAGGGCTGGAACCAATTACTGTTGATTGTCTGGCGTATGCACACTCGTTTAGTTGTATTCATGCACAATCTCGAAGTTCGTAGGTAGTATTATTCTGGATGTGGTCCCCCTCGGTGATATTTTGTTCCTTCGCCGCCTATTATAGGCCATATGTACCTTGTCCTAGCGCAGTTATTTGTCCCCTCGTCATCGCTGCGTCATTACTGCCTTGGCTATCCCATATCTCGCGATATTCGACATAGCTGGCCGCTTGCTCCCTACCATATCAATCACCGTTCCTAACCCCAGCGGTCGGGGTCTGGGGGAGATCAGGCTCGGGTTTGTCGTTTGCCGTGTTGGCTGTTTTAGCTGCAGTGGCTGCAGGGTTAGAAGAGGTGATAATTGGGGACGGGAGTCACAGTCGAGTCAAAGTCTCGGTCAGTGGAGAATAGGGCTAAAACGTACCATTCCATTTCAAGCGCTGTTCGCGGTGGGGATTCGCGGTCCGGAGCTTGATAATCAAGTCGACGAGGACCAAGACAGCGAACACGACGGTGACGAGCCCATAAATCGCCACCAGGACGAGGCCGAGCGCGCCCTTAACAACGGGGTCCAGGCAATGTTGCGGCACAAAGGCAAAGTTGAGCCCGGCGAGTATCACGTTGACGGCCTGGGTGGCGATGCCGAGAATGTTGCTGGAGCGGAGCTGAAAGGGCCGAGCCCACGCGAGGAGACCCAAGAGGGGCACTTCGACAACCATGCGCGCCACGGCCTGGCCCATGGGATTTCCCTCGCCTGCGGCTAGCACCACGCCCAGGGTAAACTTGTAGAAGATGATGACCATGAAGACCCACCAAAACTCGCGGCGATACCAAGCGTACATGAAGTTGTACCGGACCCAAAGCTCCTTGTCGTCAAACAGCTTAGACGGGTTGCGCCTGCCCTCTTCGACGGGGACGGAAGCCCAGATCCTCCATGAAAGGGCGGCCAAGAGGCCCGTCACCAAGACAAGGACAATGCCAGCGATGGCTCCGAGCCCCTTTGAGTCACCTGTTCTGAGCTGGGAGATGCTGAAAGTGACCAAGGGGGTGTAGAACAGAAGCACCCCGGTGGTCAGGACACGCCCGATGGCGCCCCAGTAGCGCTTCCGGTAGCGCTCCAGCTTCCCAGGGAGGCGGCCGAACCGAGCCCACAGCTCAATTGCCGCCCTGAAAAGCAGGATCCCCCCAATGACCACCACGGCGACAATGAGAAGCACGACGAACACCGTCATGAAGGCGTCGTGCTGTGCGACGCCCTGGGTGCTGCAGTATCGCTGGATTCCGCTGATGGTGCCCTGGACGCATCCCTTGGCCGCATTGTCCTGTGCGCCGGACAGCAGCGGGGCGGCGCCCAGGTCCCCGCCGCTGTTGGCCGTGAGGTTGCTGCCAGTGTTGGCGCGGAACCTTTCAATGGACCGCTGAAGCTGCGGCCACGAGATCAGCCCGAACGAGAAGCCAAAGTTTTTGGAGAACTTTTGGTACACGAGCGGGTAGTCGAGCGACATCATGCCGTTGAGCGCCATGATCTGGAACCAGCCGAGCACGTCGGTGAAGCCCGGGCCGATGCTGTTTGCGACCGCCCCCCCGCCGCCAGCACCCCCCTGTGCCACTGACGTGACACCGCCTGCTAGCAGCGACGCGCCCGCCACAGCGACAGCTGCGTAGGTGAGCCCCGGTATGTCGCTCGTCACGCCGTTGGTCACTTGGTTCTCAGTGCATGCTACCGGGTCGTCCTGGCTGGGGCTCCCGCCGTCGGCGCCATTTCCTCGGCGAAACAGCCGCAGCTGCGACACGGCGGCAATATCGGGCACGGTGTACGCAACGCCCGGCACCTGTCCCGCTTGTTCGGCCGATATGATTTGCGTGTGGCGTGCTGAGAAAGAGCCGCTGCGAACTGCCGGGCAGGAAAACAAGGTCAGTGCCAAGGCTTGGTGGGACGAAAAAGGGGCTCAACACCGTGACAATGACAAGAAACGAGGGCCCCGACTTACTCGGGCAGAGCGCAGACACAAAACTGTCCTTTTCGCACGGGTTCAGTGGTGTGGCTGAGATGTCCTTTCCGTAGACGAGGAGGTTGAGGTAGGCCGTCACGTTCAGCGTCTCGGTGCTCGTGCCGGCGATGGTAAAGTCGATGGTCTGGCTACCGTAGTCAAAGTTGATCTGCAGGGCCTCCACTGTGACGGCCGAGCCGGGCAGGCAGTTGCCCAGACTGCCGACGGTATAGAGGACCGTCCCGCCCAGCGCCGTGTGCGCTAGAGCCAGTCCGGCCACGGCGGTTCGCACCAGTCGGTGCTTGAGGTCTTGTGCTCTCATGTTGATGTAGTGGAGTCAAGGGGGATAGCATACGTAATGTCAATACGACAAGGTGTAGGAAGGGGGGAAAGGTGAGAGCCCTCGACAAGAAATAGCCGAGTTGTCGCTCAGATATGACACAAATCGCAGCAAGTCTGGAAACTTTGCAAAACAGTGGGAATCGCGTCGAGGCTGAGAGCGAGAAGGTAGCTAGAAAGCCATGTCAACTTTGCAGCTGGTTTGACCACACCATACCGTATGTGCTCGGCCGGTCCGGGCAGGCTCTGGCAGCCGCAGGTTGAATATTCATTACGGTTCCGGGCTCAGAGTCCGATTCTGCTTTGGTGCATGTTTGGGGCGTCCAATAAAGCGTTTGTGATCTGGAACAGACTCGTTGTCATACCCGACTGGTCACACACCTCCAGTGACGATACCCTGCAAAATTTGCAACATGTCCGCCTGGTCCTATGACTGGGAGAGATGGGGGGGGGAAGGGTCCTGCTGTAATGCCAATACAGGAAGAGCACAATGCACCCGTGTGACCTTTGATGCACTGGACTCCGCTGTACTCGAGGTATTGACCAAGTCACTAGAAGTCATTAGATTTCTGGCGGGCTGTCCCCATGAATCCTAGTGAAACAAGGGTATATCGGCAAGGTTAGTGCGGCTGATGGAGGGTTACACCCGTCTGTCTTGTCCCTTTTCGGTTGCCCTGTCAGCTGCGGGTTTCGTCTGCAGAATGCTCATCTTTGCCACATGCAGAGAAATGGACGCCACCTTCTGAAGCCATTGGTTGTTGAGGATGACATCTGCACCTCATTCAAACTCTCCTCCGCGGGTCTCTCTCATCCACTTAAAGGTGTCTTGGCAGGCTTTGGTCGCCGAACACAAGTGCATTTTTTGCGGTCCTCTCCGTTTAGGTTTGTTGTCGCTTATGCAAACTTTGATCTCCCCATTCGCCGTAGGCCACATCGCGGCGTCCAACGAGTGAGCTTGGGCAGAAACACATTCCGCAACGAGCTCGGGACCTGCACAAACTTGATGACATTACTGCACATTGCACGACCCCCGGTCAGATGAAGCCCAATTGGTTTAGGATGCAAGCGACTAGTGGGCTACAGCTCTCCAATGCAAAGCCCAGCTTGGCGGAAATGTCCTGCTGCACTTGATTCCCTTGCTCCCACGGTTTCAACGCCATTCCAAGAACGCGCCAAAGTCTTGGTGGGCCAAGGTAGCATCATACTGTACGCAGGCGTTAGACATGGTCAAATTTACAGTATTGTTCGGTAACCTCGAGGGTTACTGTACACCAATACTGGCTGCACGGTTACTATGGCCTGCTGTCTTAATGTTTACATTATAGATTTTGCGTTGTCGTGGAGATTCTTACTCGGTACTGTAAGAACCTTACTCACACCCCGTCATGTCATCGATACAGCTAGGAGCGAACCTGGTGACAGGCCTGCACTCTTCAGAAGTTTTTAGGCACGGACTAGCCGTACATCTGACAACGGTGCAAGGTTCGTTGCAACTCGCTCATCTAGGCAGTATCAGGTACCTTCTCAATGCGCTAGCACCGACGTTTGCCGCGACTAGGCACGTGCCGGTAAGTTCTTTTTTCGGTGTGTCAAAAGGGAAGACGCGCAGTGCAATATTCCCATCTAATCTTATTACAGAAACCAATCTCTCTGGTCCATCCTACTTTCAGCCTTCTTCCCTACTTCCTTCGCCAGGCAACTCCATCTTCACTTATTACAAATCAGAGATACTGTAGCAATTTGAATTTCCGCGAGACACTCCATTTCCCCGAAGTACAGATCCAAGGGAGACAGATAGAAATGGGTAATAATCTCTCATCAGATCAGATGGTTGCGGCGGCTGCGGAATATGTATGCGGGAATGGTTTCAACATATCATTTGAACCGCCAGGCTCTCATGAAGGCCACGCTTCCCATTGCTTGTCGTATAGATGCACGTGTTGGAGGACTAGAGTATCGGGTTGGACTTTTGGTTTTAAACACTTCTACGGATTGGACTTGGCGAGTGTCGCGTGGCAAGTACTGGAAAATATGAAAATGGCGGTGGCAGGGAAGATGCCAAGGTAGAAGCTCCCCTCCTGTTCAACGTCAAAGATCTCATCATGTAGCTGGCGATGGGAGGAGGACTGGGTATCCGGACTTCATTTATATTCACACCACCACGGTTGTTACATAATTGTTCAAACGTACGTTGCCGGCATCAGACATGGTTATGGTGTACGGAAAAAATGCCACCAAATAGCTGGAAGTTCCGCAAGATATATGTGGATATGAATTCAAGATGTTAGCTAGTTATACGTAAGTAAAAGCTATACACTTAAATAACATTATTAAAATTCCATCAACTACAAGGACGGTACCGTCCTACTTAAATTTCAGATAATGATACTGATCAAGACATGCTGTGTGTCAAATGATGGAGAATGTCAGATGGTTCGTATGACCACATAGAATTAGCCATGTGCTGAAGTTTGGCACATAAGATGGGTGGTGTTCAGCAATGGTGCAAGTGAGAATGTGCAGAATGTGCCTTAAGGAGACAATAACGTGCATGATAAGCGAGTGAGCGTTCTAGCTCTCGGTCATTCGAGTGTTCCAATAGCAGCCGGATAGTTATCAGGTCTCCGCTGTGCGCCGCATAGTGGAGGGCGTTACGGCCCCGTTTGTCCGATTCCATGGCGTCTGTGCCGGCATTTAAGAGTGGAAGGGCTGCAGCTGCGTTGCCGTGGAAACAAGCCAGATAGAGCTGATATCCAGCAGTCAATATCAAAGCTATTGGAGTGAAGTCTGGTGTCGGAGCAAATTGACATCTATCAGGAATGAACTGTCGTCTCTAAATGTCGGTCCCCATGTCGTCTCCCGTGTCGTCCCAATGTTCCACAGCATACCGCGTTCCTTATTGAACGGTGATTTAGTACTTGGCAAACAATTCCTCGAATCCAAGATTACCGGCCTCCTCAACTGGCTGGAAGTCGCAACCTAGGTCTCCAGTACGGAATATGTCTGCAACATGCAAACTCTGCTTACCAGAGCCCTCGGCCAGACCAAAATGTTGGTTTTTGCGGTGGGCGTCGTAGATGATGACGTAGATGTGCACACTTACACACTCCTCCGGAACCATTCGCCAAGGAGAGGTAGAGCTGCTCATCGTCGCCATCCCCTTCACCAGTCCGGTTGTCTTCCGAGAGACGGATAGCGCTATCGATGCTTTCCATATTCTTGAAGTAGACAGGTTGAATACCTTTGCTGTTCCAGGATGACCCGAGGCGACGACATGAGAATAGCACTTCAGCCCTGTAAGAACCAGCGCAAGACAGAGCGAGCAAGCATATCCCTACCAGTATCAGAGGTTAGTAAGGAGCCCGTCTCGCGAGGTGCAATTTCCGTTCTTAGACCTCGCTGTCGAGAGCCGACTACGATGAAAACGACGATTGGGAACGGCTGGTGTTGGCGCACGCATGTGGTGGTGTTCGCGCCTTATCTGAGGAATCCCAGGGCGCTTAAAGAAAAAAGTTTTAATAACTTAATAATAATAAAAAAGAATTACAAAATTTAAAAATAAAAATACTGAACTTTGGCGTCGGCCGCGATGGCGAGGCCGCTCGCGCTGTTTTCTTAAGAGTACATGTCAGAAGCGCGGCACTCTGGATTCTGTGGAATTGAAGGGGTTGTAACTGCGTGATTGTATTGCTTCTGTTCACTCTGTTCCTCTGGCTCTGGCTTCCAGCCAGAGGCTTCTTTATAGACTATTCTACAGGATTCAGGCTTCGTCACTCTGGTGGCTGAGGCTCACTGGCGTACTGGCAGTGCTAGGTATCTAGTCAGCTCCGCTGACTAGATGCCCAGGGCCTCTGAACCCCCTTCTTTCTGACAGTACAAGATCCCATGTCATAGCTGTTACCACATACGTCAAGTTCAAAGTACAAGGGTTGGCGGAGCGAAATAAATATAAGTCCGTTACCTGAGACACGGTCTAGAGATATTTATCGGAAAATACATAAGGTACATTCCTCTAAGTGGCCTTAGTTTACTAAAAACTCACTAATATTTAAGGGTGAAAGGTTTGAAAAAAGTTAATGGGATTTCCACCTGGACTTAATTCTCTTTATAAACGGATAATAAAGCAGATCATCAAATCTAATAATGTTAAACTTTATAAAAGTCTATTAACAACTATATTAATAATGTAACAGCTAATCACGTTAAATAAGCTAAAGATTTTTATTTTTATATTAAAAGAAGCCTCTGCCAATTACAAAGTGCTAGTAAAGATTATAAAGCGTTATAACTCTTTTCTAATACTTCTAATACTTTATAAATATATAATCTCCTTTATCTATTAATCTATTAAAGACTTCTTACTAAGATAGGTAATTTATAATATCTTTCCTTTTAAGATAGAACACATTAACTCGTGTCAGAAAGTAGGGATCCCTGGCCATCTAGTCAGCGGAGCTGACTGGATGCCTGGCACTGCCAGAACGCCAGTAAGCCTCAGCCATTATGGTGACGAAGTCTAAATCCTACAGAATGGTCTATAAAGAAGAGGTTCCGGCTGGAAGCCAGAACTAGAGAAGCAATAGAATCACGCAGTTGCAACCCCTTCAATTCCACAGAATCCAGAGTGCAGTGCTTCCAACAAAGCTCGTTATGTCCAGGTCATAGGACAACACCATTAAGATCTGGGATGTAACGACGGGCACATACATGCAGACGCTTGCGGGGCATTCCCATCACTTTTCCCAGCCAAAGCGTCAAGAGCGTTTTCTTTAAAAGGCAAGTTTACCCCACCAGAACGGTCCCTCTTCTCTTACCAAGTAAGAACTCCTACTCTTGCCGTTTTATTAAGACTTAGAACTTCCAGGTTGCCTCGTTTCCGTCTATCTTAAGCGCCGAGTCTTCATAGCCTTCCTTCCTTAACCGGTTACCTGCGCTCTAAGTCTTCCTTCATCAATCGGTACCGTAACAAAACCTAAGCGCCATTACCTTTAACGATGGCCTCGATTAATGGCAACACTACCTTCGCTCAGCTCCGGGGTATGTACCCCAATATGATTAAGGCTGAGGAGTTTAAGAACAAGACCCGCGGATTTCTTTCGTACTAATAAAACCGCGCTTTTCACGTAGTTATATAGTAGCCATCTCTCAGTAAGCGCATGCTCTCTCTCATTTCACATATCTGTTTTAACCTCTATGTTACAGAACTGGTAGTTTTATGCTCTCTTCTATAATTTTAACTATAAAAAGGTCCGGGTTAGGTACCCTTTTTTCAACGGCTGTAATAACCCTAACTCGTGGTAGAATACTCCTTGCAATCGCGTTCCGGGAAACATCCTTAATACCCTGATCTACTGCCGTTCTAGCCCGCATATGGTCAGCGCTTCTTACGGCGCCTATATCAGCGGTCGGCCTAAGGACAAATTCGTCGACGTATACGTCAGGTTTGGGGATAACAACAGCATTCAGGGTTGCGCGACATGTATCTACAACGGTGCAGAGGACAGCTGTGGGCGGCAACACACACAAACGCCACCATATGATCAGCCACAATTGATGCTAGAGATATCTGGACAACTTGACGAAACCCCCCTCAAATAGACGGTAGTGTTGTCTTGGTAATCGGCGGGCACAATTGGTTACTCCGCAATCTGCCGCCATTGCCCCTGCCTTGCTGCGCTGCACGCAATACCTTCCTCTCGACTTGGCTGTCGGCCGCGTCGCCCGACCGAATACCCCAACCTAATCCTGCTGCCACCATTAAGGCCGCTATCGTGGCTTTTGACCGGCAGTTAGAGGCACGTGATGTACAGCCAGCGCGTAGTCGCTCTTAAGGCGAAGTATGTGGTCCTTAATGCGGGTGCGCGTAGGTCCCTTCACAATTCGAGACGACAATAGGAAACGTTAGAATGAACCGGTAGAGTTAAGGCTCAGGTAGCTCCGAGGTAAACCCACCACGCCCACGTCTAACCCCGCCGCATCCACATCCACTGCGTCCACTATGCTGCGGCTTAAAGAAGCCAACTTCTTCTCTTCCTCCTCCTCTTCCTCGTTAGCCTCCGCCACATCCATCCTGATGCGGTTCAGAGAACCCTCCTTCTCCCCGCCCTCCCCCTCTTCCTCGACCGCCATGCCCTCTGCGAAACAGTCATTTAACAAGCACTAAATGGTCTTAATATACAAATACCCTTCATCTCCTAACGACGCCCAGTAGTAAACGCATCTTCTAAGTATCTCTAATATTAACAACTAGTAATAGATATAAGCATTACTAAGCGGAAAGCCTAGACGAATTATCCATAAAGTTCTAAGTAGTGGCTATTATAGATGCAAATGTCCCAATTCTAGGCCCTTACACAGGACCATTTTTAAGCCCTTCGGCTAAAACTGCACCTTCTCGGAAATCTATGCTGTTCAATAGCCGAAGCTGAGCCGGAGCTGATCTAGACTGATTAAACGTGACAATGAGCAGGGCTGTTCGTCGATTTTAGGGTCGTGAAACATAATTTCCTCCTTCAGTTTGCTCCCACAGTGGCAACATGACCGGCTTCAGAGTCTAACTTCAATTTAAGCATCCCTCCCCTGTGCCCATAGCAGTTATAAGTCTTACAGCAGAGACAATCATCGACGTCTGAGACCCATATGCTCGCATGGGTCACCCGGCTCCGCATCGTTGTCATGGAGTTTTCCTTGCCTCCACCACACTCCACAACCACAAGCAAACCACGACTCATGAAGACCTTCCCACTCCTCTCTCTCCATCAAGCATCACAGGATGACTCCCGGTCCGCTGGCTCAATGGCAGAGCGTCTGACTACGATTCCAAGGATCGATCATCTCTTCTTTTTGCATCTGCAATGGAATCCTCTCGATAACACCATCTTTTTGCGACATGAAAGCATCTTGGAGAATTCCACACAAAACCTGACGTTGTGCCTCTTGCCACGCAACTCAAGCCTATCCCTGCTCACAACGAACTAAGCGCGACCAGTCGGACGCTTTTTCGTGCGGACATGCGATTTATGTCGGAGATTTCTTTTCGCTAGGTGGAAATGCAACGTTTCAGCCGAGCGGAATACGACACTGGGCCTCCGATGCAAGGAAGTTAGCCGCAATCGATCACACGACAGCACATCATCATCAATGTTTGTGTCTTTCTGCGTTGGCAGCCAGCCGATGGTGACGTGTAAGTTGTCTTGGTGTTTATCGGAAGACGTCCTCCGGCTGCAACTTCGGAGGAGCAGAAAAAAGATCATCTATGAAACTGACAGCCTGGGCAAACAACCCCTAAAGAGCACCAAGCAGCCAAGTAACCCATCACAAGCGTTCCACTGGGAAGCTTCAACGGGGACCTGAGAATTAAACCGGGCATTCCCTGAGCTCACTTGCCGGGTTCCCCGCCGACCTCCCACTGCCGAACTCCCTCTTCGTTACCAAGAGTTTCCCGTAAAGTAACATACGTACCCAAGTCGTCGTGTCCTCGTCTCCAACATTGACTTGTCCCGCCTGGGCGGTGAGATCTTAGCCATTGGCGCGCAAGTTCCCGGTCGGTCGGACTGGTGGCGATCTCGAGCAGGCGCTCATCTTTGGGCGATTCCGGGATGTTGGCACCGCCGGACATGTCGGAATTCAGCCTCCGCGCTTTAGGCGCCGTGTTATTGGGTGTTTGGGGTTGTTTTCCCTCTTTATGCCAAGCATATGACACTTCATGCCAAGTATAGCGGTCTTCATGCCAAGCATAGCGGTCTTCATGCCAAGCATATGTGACAGGTTGTCGGCTTACACACGGCCATGCCCAGCACAGGGACCTACACCGATGGCAACAGGCGAGGTGTGGGAGGTGCTAACAAACACGCTCTCACCGCGGGCGGGTGGTGTCCTCTGGGGCTTTTTTACGTAACGGCAGATGGTTTTGAGGGTGTTATTGGCCTCCCAATATCCGTGAGGCTCGATCGGTACCCGGGTTGCAGCCGCTCAGCGGGCGGGGTCACACCCACGGAGTTATAAGTACTTCCCTGAATATGTCCCTGCGCAGCAATTTATGGTCGCTACCTTATATGGGGCCACGATGGCGAGCTTTGGCCTTATACGCACAACATCCATTGGCTGAGCGGGCGCTGTGTGTGCCGTGTGCAACGGCCTGCAGCACATCGTGCAGCTGTCAGAATAGGCGATATTATTTTATACCTCCTGTTAGTATTTTGTGGCAAGAAGCGGCGATGTGCAGACCCGCCAAGTCAGTTAGATCCCCCAAGCTACTCTCGACGGCCTCACAACGCAACAACCAGCGACCGGGCCTCCACCGGGACAAGACCCATTTGCTTGGGTGCCGCTACGCTTGCGTAACCTGTATAGAACAGCACATAATAAGATCAATGCTTGGCCGATCATCATTCATGCTTTGAGCTTGGTATTGTTGGGATAAACATGTAATGCCGATTAGGCGGGGCATTTTACCGGACATCAGCAAGACACAAACCCTCGTGTTCAGCCGTGACCGCATCAGGGTGCACCGAACTCTGGGGACCCAGCTCGGCAGCTCCCTATGCAATCCATAGTTTCCGTACCCAGCAGCTCCCAGCGACGATTCCGGTCTCCTGGTTTGCCTGGATCCGCGCATGTGCTTATATTGCTGCTCGGTGATGTTGATACCGATCACGGGAGACACTCGTCAACCATTGCCGCAAAGGATGATGGGGCTTCAATCGAGCCCCGGTGCAGACTCGTAGTCTCTAAAAGCAACGTCAGTATTTCGAGTAGCGCCAAGGACAAGACAAGACAAGTTTCGGCAATTTTCCGATGGCACGTAAACACGTTCCGTCGCTTGCCCCTTTTGCGGCTGATCCGCATCAGCAGGGATGGACCCTCGCGTGGCCGCCATGCAAACGCACGATGGCATCAACTCACTAGAACCTGACGACAATACCTTCGGGCGAAGAGCGCCGAGAGCGCCGCGTCATCATTCTGCTATACAATCTGGCGATATATGCTGCCCAGTGTTCGCTCGGCGCTTGCCAATCCATGAGCATATGCCAGAACCGCACCCGTTTTGGTGATCGGGATTACGCGTTGGCCGGCCCGCGGAGTAAATTCTAGAACGGCGTACTGCGGCGGTTAGATTGTTGACAGAGTGCCTAGCACTGGTTTCTCCCGAGCTGGATTTCTTCCAGATTGCCCGCTCATCAAAACACCACACTTGCCCCGCGTTTCGCAACACACCGAATTCGGTGTGCCGTTTCCGAGATCGTGGGCCGTTACCGAGGTGAAAATAGACCGGACGCATGACTTGCCAAGCCACCCGTTTCCCGGTGTATATATACCATCTGTCACACCCAGCTTTGGTTGCCGACTTGAGGTTTTGATCTGTGTGCTCCAGCCAAGATACCAGCTCAAGCCCCTTCTTGTTGACAATTCCCCCATCTCTTTCCTTGAGATCCAACAGCACAACTTCATCTTCGTCAGCAGCCACTACCTGACCCACCACCGCCAAGATGCTTCCCAAGATCTTCCTCACGGCGCTTTTCGCCACCACATACGTCGCTGCCATGGCCGTGCCCCAGGCCGACGGTGACGCCCTTGTCGTCCGCGCCGACGCCCAGCCCGTTGAGGCTATCGTCGAGGTCCGCGCTGAGACCGAGGCGGTTGTTGGCGACGAGCTTGACGCCGACAAGGTCAAGGGAGACAAGAAGGGCAAGGGAGGCAAGGGCAAGAAGGGTAAGGGAGGCAAGGGCAAGGGTGCCAAGGGCAAGGGAAAGGGAAAGAAGGGCAAGGGAAAGGGTGAGGGCCGCAAGGGCAAGGGTGAGGGTCGCAAGGGCAAGGGTGAGGGTCGCAAGGGCAAGGGTGAGGGTCGCAAGGGTAAGGGTGAAGGCCGGAAGGGTGACCGTGATGGAGATGAGGCTTGAACCATCAACTCCCAATATGATGAAGTGCTGTGGGGAATATCGGGAGCGCTTGGATGCGAGTGGGCGGTTTGGTGCATGCTCGGGGGATCTGGCTTGTACATTCTTCTCGCCGAGAGACAGTCTATATCACTATCCACTGGATATTATCTCGGCAATTTCATTCAGACCTGATCGGGCACTACCAAGTCCCAAGCCTTTGTTCTGGTATTTTTGTGGACAGGATAGAGAACATACCGTGAGGTGGGTTGCGCCGAAGCCTGCGGCTCTGTCCGAGATGGATGGTGGCATCGATCTGTGAGGAACGGCTGGGACCGCATTCATGTCGACCCATCCTTGTAAGATGTGGCAGACATGGCTCTCATCATATTGTATCGGTTAGCGATGGGCATTGATAAGGATTAGTAAGGAGGGTCGCAGTCGCCAGCTACTAAGACAATCACCGTGCCTTTGCCGGCTCTGTTTATCGGGGATTTAACCAAGTCGGGGACATGCCTAGGTAGGAAACGGGCTTGTGGACCAGGTTGTAGTGGCTGTTCTCTTATCAGTACCAAGGTGGGGTGCATATGCCGTATGCATCCGTTGATCGCAACACTAACAAACGGTGTTGGTCCGGGACATTTTCTCCAGTAGAAGACTAGACCAGTTTCAGCAACTGTCCAATCCGAGATTGTGTCCCCCGTGAGTCCGAGCCGACCCCCATCATGATGTATTAGGTGGCACGGCGTCTCTTCCCCGCACCATGGTCGTCGATCTCGGCGTTAGCACAATTCCTGTCTGTGATCCGTATGACGCTGAACAGGGGCCCCGATGAAGTGTGAAAACCAAATATAAGGTGACGACTACAACATCTCGTTGTCTCAGATAATTATTAGTCGGAATAACTAACAGGCCGCATATGTCAACATGGCTTTGAACCATTGGCTCAATGGCCCTCATGCCATTCTCACGTTGAGAGGCTCGGCGCTCTTCTCTGTCATCGGCGTGTTTTTAGCGGGTTTTTTGTTGGTCCTCAATCGTCTTTTCAACCGGCGGAGTGCAAACACAAGCCCGGTCGTTCCGGCTCTGCCCTACGTCCTCCAGTTTCCGCCGTCACGACGCCATGTGCTTGCAGGTCTCTCCGGATTTGAGAAGTCCTTGCACAATCACGAGATCCCGCTAGCGATTCTCAAGTCCCAGGCTTTGCCAACGACCAAGGCAGCTGACCTGAGCAGGGATAACCAATATACCCCTACTGGCTTCTCGACACAAGAAATCAGAAGAATCGGTCGGTTTCCTGATTACTCCTTACTCAGCGGCGTTCGCCCGCCTGCCCCCTGCGCTGCCACTTGGGATATCTCGAAAGCGGTGTTCCGGCCATACCGCCCGTTCCGATGGGGATACCACCAGCACATGGGTCGGTCGCATGGAAATGATTGAAGCGCCGGGCTGATGCTAACAGATGAGTTGTAGCATTGATGAAGTACGAGCCAGATTGGTGGGTCGAATTAGAGCAGAACTACCAGAAAACTATGGCAGCGCGACAGGGGTTGCTCAAGGAGCATGCGTCACGCATCTTCTTCCAGGGTGCAGGCGCCGACCTGGCGGCATGCGAGCTGATGGAGATGCTTCTGCAGTTCCTGTGTCAGCGCTACCCACAGCACTTCGCGCTTTTGGAAGACTGCACGGTGTTCCGGAACGAGCTCCTGTGTACCACGACGAACGTACGCACTATCCCACCGCTGCAAGTGATCTTCGACAACGTGCCTGAGGACTACGCCATTATGCTTCGAAACGAAGACGACGGCTTCTACTACTTGCGCGCAGCTATGGTATGCTCTTCGGTGGGTTGGCACGTCGGGCAACACCGTGACAGCCCGTTGAGTTCAATTCATGCCCACAGCGTACCTGACGTCGACAAGATGGCCATGAGCATGGACCGCTGGTTTAGCAAAATGGCCACTGACACCCCGGTCAACCGCTGCTCGTGGGGGATTGAAGATTGGGAGGCCATGTTCTCCTCGCCCGAGGTCCACGAGAGTTGGGAGCGCAGCGCCTTTGGGCAGAACCCGGGGGATCTCACGGTAGCCGACCTGAAGCTGCGGTGCGATGCACAAACACTGCGGAGACTGCCTCTGAGCGGAGCGGTCGTTTTCAATTTCAAGGCCATTTTCACACCATTGGAGGAATTACGGGACGAGCCCTTTATCCCTGCTCTGTTGCACAAGGTGTTGTTGGAAGGCAAGCAGAACTTGATCACGTACAAGTGTGTTGACAACGTGCGCCGCGTAGCAATGGAGGCATTGGAGAAGTGGGCAGCAGAGCAAGTTGAGCAGGGCGTCGTTCCCAAAGATTGGGAAGTTGGGACCTTGGAAGAGAGCCCATTCTTCCTTGGGTGGGAGGAGAGGTGGCGTCGTAGGCAGGGTCTTGCTTGAGGCAGACGGAGTGTTTTCTTGATCTCTCCAATTGCTTTGCGCGACTGTAATGCAGGCGTAGTTTGGCCTCTCACTTGCCACTTGAAACCGAGGATTGGGTCGTACGAAGAACCATGTATTGTCTAAGAAATGTTGGTGGACGAGGTCACTTGGAGGAATGTCAAGGTGGAACAATGGGGCACCAAGACAACGCAATCCTCCGTGCGACAACGGCGTCGGTTGGTAGCAATGCCGATGCGGGGAAGCTTCGGACCCAAACTATGCTATCATCACATGGGAGGAATGCTCACCTGGAGAAATCGCTACGGATCTCGCCACCAACCTTATTTGCGCCCAATTGAAAAGGAAGGTCGGTATCATCTCCCTGACAATGACCCGTGTGACAGCCGTCCTTCCCCTGAGAGATGTAGCTGATGAGACACAAGTCGCATCGGCGAACGCCCCAATGACGGGGTCGGGGTCACAGGCCGAGAGCGGGGGTCGGGTACAGTTTGGTCGCCCGATGCGCGCCCAGTTCAACTTCGCCGATGGCTACAGGCCACTCAACCACGGCTCTTTCGGCACATTTCCCCGGACCGTCCAGGAGCACCGCTTCAATGTGTTGCGCGAGTGGGAGGAACGGGAGTGTGTCTCGCAAGTCTATGACTATCCTCCCCGGCTCAAGGAATGTCGCGCCCTCGTTGCCCCTCTCTTGGGGGCGGACACAGATGAGGTTGTATTTATTCCCAATGCCACGACCGGCGTCAACACCGTTCTGCGAAACTTGGTTTATGAGAAGGGTGATCTCATCATCTACCCCGAGACCATCTACTCGTCTTGTAGGAACACTGTCAAGTCGTTGGAGGAGTCGACTCCGGTGCGGGGGCACAAGGTAGAGGTTGTCTACCCGATCGAGGATGATGACTTGGTGGAGACTTTCCGGACCACAGCGAAGAAGCTCATCAGCGAGGGCTACCGAGTCAGAATCGCAGTCTTCGACACCATCATCTCTGCCCCTGGAGTGCGTGTGCCGTGGGAGAAAATCGTGGAGGCGTGCAGGGAGTTGGGCATCCTCAGTCTCATCGACGGCGCGCATGGGATCGGACACATCGACTTGACGCACACTGGCAAGGTGAAGCCGGACTTTCTGGCGAGCAACTGCCACAAGTTAGTCTCCTCCCCTTCTACCGGGAAAGAACGCTGACCGATAGACAGATGGCTCTATGTTCCCCGCGGGTGCGCGGCGCTCTACGTACCATTCGCGAACCAACACCTCATCATCACCGGCTTTCCAACGTCGCACGGTTATCAGCCGCCCAGCGTCCGCAAGTCAATCCCCGTATCCAAGTATTTTACCGAACTGTTCATGTATGGCGCGACGATTGACTTGTCGACGTATCTGACGGTGCCGGCTTCTCTGCGCTTTCGCGAAGAGGTCTGCGGCGGAGAGGCGGTGATTCGGGAGTATTGTGCCCGTTTGGCACGCGAAGGCGGCGACATGGTGGCGCTGGCTTTGGGCACCGAGGTGCTAGACAACAAGAGCGGCACTTTGAGGCAAGGGTGCGCGTTTGCGACCGTGAGGTTGCCGGTTACTGTGGGTGGTGAAGAGGGCCTCTCGTCAGTTGACGCTGGCAGAGCGATCGGGTGGTTCTACGCCACGGTGGTCAAGGACTTTGACACGTACCTCCAGACATTCTTGTACAAGGGCGCCATTTGGACCCGTCTCAGCGCGCAGGTTTATTTGGACATGGCAGATTTTGAGTGGGCTGCGACGGTGCTGAAGACGATGTCCAGCAGGTTGAGAAATGGGGAGTGGAAAGGTTTCGAGAAGAAATGAGCTCTAGTGCCGGCTTGGGTCTGCTGCTTCTTCTGTCCGCCAGAGCTGGTCAGTTTTTTGAACGGTGTGGCAGGTGCGATCAAAGATGCTTCAACTTTTTTGGCTTGTGAACTTGTGTCTTGCGGAAGGAGCGTGGGCCCCTGTCCAACATCCAATATTCGTCCCCGGTTGACGAAATTCACGATGAGTCACTCCTCCGGGCCATCCAAAGCAATCCATTCCAGCCCTCATGCGCCTCTCGGCAGCATCGGCATTCGCTTGGCGCATCTTTGTCGCACCTGAACCAAGGAAACGCGCAACGCTCCAGGACGCGATCAGTAATCGGGAAAGATATCGGTGCGGGGTTCGCGTCCCAAACACGAGGTCAGGTGCACGACGCTGCTCTCGCATTCGGCGAATGGACCTTGGCTTCAAGCCACCTCAGGCAGCAACGCGCGCCCTGACAGCCGAGACCACTCGTGGGCTGCGTTTAAGCTGCCATCTTTGGCGCTGTTGCCAGCATCCTGTCAGCAGGGATGATTGCAGCTCCGAGGCCCACTCAAGTCGGTGTGCTTTGGGCGACGCCATTCACAGGGGGTAGTTGGAGGGCTTGGGCAGACAAAGAGGCCCGTGGGCATTGTTGGGAAGCATCATACCACCTCGAGCTGAGATTATAAAGGGGCTCACTCTGAGCCTCTGGCGTCCCTCGGATGGCAAGAACGGCAACAGTTTCCACCTGCAATTGTGCATCAACCTCCCGCACTTCAAGCACAACTTAGGTTTCTGTGAACATGTCTTCTGAATGCCAGGTTGCAAGTGCCATTTGCTGCTCTCTCCTTTGCTGCCGCCCCGCTGACATACTGGCAGCCGGGAACCATCTGCTGGTACGAGGTGCCCTGCACTGACCCCGACCGCGCCTTTGCGTTCTACAAGAACGTGTTTGCCTGGGAGGCGGCCCCGGGCGCCGAAGATGCTATGCCTGGCTACATGGAAGGCGTTGAGTCTGTCCACATGTTCCGCAAGGGCAATCTCTACGGCGCTTTTGTCAAGATGAGCACCCCCGAGGGAGTTGCGGCCGTTGCCGACAGCACCAACATCGCCAAGATCCCCATCCTCGCATCGCTCAAGGTTGAAGATGTTGACAAGACCACCGCCGACGTGGAGAAGAACGGCGGCAAGGTCCACATGTGCGTCACCCTACCTAAGGCCAGCGGCAAGCTTACTCATTCCACCTTGTAGGAGCAAGATTGCCATCGCCGGTGGCGCCTTTGGCCATTCAGCTCGCTTCATTGACACGGAGGGAAATATTGTGGCTGTTTGGCAGGCCCCCGAGAAGCCTTTGTGAGGGGTGGACGGAAACCTGATGGGGTGAAATTCCTGTATTCAACGATCTGCCGCTCGCTATATTTGGCCCAGTGGGTCATCTCGCTAACTATCATTTGAGATGTTGCTTTCCAACATCCTCCCACTTTCCAAAAGTGAGCCGCTACAGCCTGAGAGACTTATGGGAGCTCATAAACAAGCCCGTTATCCGCACCATACTCCCCCCTAACAATCGCATCCCATCCCTTGGCGTAGTCGTCGATACCCTGTCCCCATACCACCTTCAAGCCAGCTGCTCCATCCGCCTTGAATCCCTCCCATGCGGCACCCATTTCCTCAAAGTACGCCAAGGCTCCCGCGCCATGACGGGCGTTGTCCCTTAGCCCACCGGCGTTCATCTGGTGCACACCGCTATCTAGCTCCAAGCAGAGCGCAGCAAGCTTCCCCATCGCCTTGGCTTGAGGGTCTGACCCAACCAACACCACTTGCAACCGCTCGCACAACGGCCGCAACGCCTCGGCCCATTTCTCAGGCGCATCTCCCCGCGCTCCAAAGTTCACTAGCAAAATCTTGGCCGGCTTCTGGCCGACAACAGCCACGAGATCAAACATAGGAGCATCGAGATCCCCATACAAAACGACTTCATCAAACAACCCGGTCGCAGTACTGAAGTCCCGAGACAAAGCCGACCCAACAGCTACAACTTTTCGTGGCTGCTTATCCTCCGGCCGTCCGCGGCGCAACTGGTGCGCGAACGCTAGACCGGTCTTCCCCGACGGCGCAAGGAGAAACACTACTGCCCCGGTGAGGTCCGCATCCTCGGCACTCCACGTCAACTGCTTCGCCCCAAACGGATGGATGCCCTTGCTGTTCCAGTCAAACGTAGACCGGTTGAGCATAAACGACGACCCATAGAGCACGCGCATGATTGCATCAAGGGCCTTGCTTCGTTTCGCGTCGTCCTCCCCTCCCAAACCCTTGGAAACAGTCGGCTCAGAGACAACATACTCGTTGTACACCCCCAACAACCTCTTCCTCCGCTCACTTACTTCCTTCCATGCCCCTCCCGCCACATGCTTAAGCGTCAATTCCTCTATCGCCGTCCCAATAGGCTGGTACCCGAACAGCTCGGTCCCAACAGGAAGGTCCGGGATGGTACTCTCCATCACCTCGGAGAATCCCCAGGCAGCGACACGGCAGTATTTGGTGGTATCATTGAACGGCGCAGGGAGAGAGTCGGGGAACGGCCAGGTATTGTACCAGTCTAGACCGGGGGAGCCTCTGCCGCCGTCGCGGGCGTAGGAGAAGACGTTTGTGGTGAGGGAGATGAGGCGGGTGCGGATGCGGACGGTGGAGGCAGCTGTGAGGAGTGTCGTGGCGCTATTGGACAGTGGGACGATATGCTGTTCGGTGTGGTCGGTTTTGGAGATGACTTGGATTGCGGGGACGAGGGCAGCCATGGTGGGCGGTTTGGTTGATTTGGTGGTTTGATGCTGTTTGGTGTTGTGAGGCAGAGGTGAGATGGAATGAGGTTGAAAGAAAGTTGATGAGGGGTCCGGCAGGCTCGGATTGATGGGGATCGTGAAGGGGTTGGTCGGTTGGTAAGATCGGGATGCATGTCAGCAGCGGGCCGGGGATGAAGCCGAGCAGGATCAGCAGCCCCTTTGCGAACCTGCGAACTGCATCTCACGTCATGTCATACGCACACCAAGCTTGGCGGGCATCAAAGAATTCAGCTGGGTGGATCAATGAGGTTTGTTCTCCCCAAACGTGTCTAACATTTTTTTCAGCTTTGTTGCCTATCAAACTGACTCTTCTAAAACCGTTGTGAAGAAGTCGATGGTTACATGGGCGCTGCAGGGCTTGGCGCAGACCTGTAGGAGTACAGCATGTTCCAAAAATGGATCAGTCGCAACCAAACAAGTATGAAACGGACATGTGGAGAAGCCAGCTTGGATGGTCCGATACAGAGCTCAAAAGCGGATTAAAGTCGCCACATGGTCTTTGCTTGAGCCCAGCTCTCGCAGTTGATCCACAAGGTGCAAGTGCAATAGATATCAGGCGGCGGCGGTGATCCCCACGGAGAGGGCGCGGATGGCGTTGATGGCGCGTCTGGTGCACAAACGGGTAGCACGGCAGCCAAGCCTCTGCTAAGCCGACGGGCGACGCGGCGGTGTAGCTGCAAACACGACGATCCAAGGCACCGAGGCAAATAGACGTGTCCAAGTGGGCCGGGAGTGGGGCCCGAGACGCCGGCCTCCGACTCGCATGGGTCCACAAGTGTCTCGGGCGCCATCAAAGGGGGGAATATATAACAGTCCGGTCGGGTCCGCCCGAACTGGTAAATCAACTTCAACCTGGAACCACTGGAACTCGAACGGCTTCGACACACCAAACCAATCGTCCATCATGAGTCAATACGGCGGCAACAACCCTTACTCTCAGCCCGGACAGGGAGAGGCAGCTTCCTACTACACCGCACCGGGAGGCCCTCCAAATGGCCAGGAGTATCCCCCACAGCAGTATCCCCCACAGCAATACCCTCAACATGGCCAACAATACAACCCCCAGCAGTATCCGCAGCAAGGATACCAGCCCGACGGCCCCGATGGCGAGCGCGGCGTGATGGGCGCCATCGGCGGCGGTCTTGCCGGCGGAGTAGGCGGCCACGCCCTCGGCGGTAAAGCCAACCACAGCAAACTCGGCAGTACGCTCCCCATTCCCTCCCTCCCCTCCCCTCCCGTCGCCTCTCCAATCCCAACCCACAAGCACTAACCCTTCCCAGCGGTCCTCGGCGTCGTCGGCGGCGCCTTCGCAGGCCACAAGCTCCAAGACGGCATCTCCTCCTGGAAGGACAACCGGCACTCCTCCTCTTCCTCGCCCAACCAAGAAAAACCCTCCGACGGCAGCCTCACCCCGCACGGCGTCGCCTACGCAGGGAACTTCTCCTCCTCCTCGCGCGACATCCGCCTCGACTCCTCCTCCGGCGGCGGAAACTACACGCTCCACGCCGCATGCCAGCGCCCCGACGGCTCCTTCCAGGCGAGTAGCATCGACCTGAACAAGGTGCTGTCGAACGACCAGGGGAGTTTCCGGTGGGTGGCGCCCCCCGGGTCGGATCGGAAGCACGCTGGGGATGCGCAGCGGCAGAGGGAGGTTACGGTGCAGCAGGGGGATACCCTGCGGGGAATTGCAAGGCAGGTGGGCGTGGAGTTTGAGGAGATTGCGAGAGCCAATGGGCTGCAGAATGCGGATTTGATTTACCCCGGGCAGGTGTTGCAGATTCCGGGAGGGGGGAGCCATGGGGTTGGGTTTGGTGGTGGCGGTGGGGGGGAGAGTGTGGGGAACTTTGGGCTGTCGGCGAGGAATGTGAGGGTTATTGATGGGGGGAGGAGGTTGGAAGGGGAGCTGCTGAGAGATGGGCAGTGGCTTGGGAGTTCGATTGTGTTGGATGAGCGGATTGGGAATGAGAATGGGACGCTAACTTACAAAGCGTAGTGTGGTTGTTGGTGAGTGAAAATAGGTTTTTGTCGAGCAATTTGAGAGGACTTTGGGGTTTTACTACGGATAGATTGCACTTTGAGAGGATTTGAGGAACAACTTCGATCACATTACTTCGAACATCTTCCCAAACCTCAGGGGTAAATACCACGTACTAAAACACACAGTTATCTTACATGCTCAACAGCGCAGCCACACCGCCGAAGAGTGCGGCAACTCCAAAGACTCCCTTGCCCATAGTTGCGCCCGCGCCCGGCACAACACTCGATGTTCCCGTAGGGGCAGCCGTACCCGTAGCAGAAGTCGAGGCAGCAGGGGCAGACGTCAAGTTCTTGGGGATCAGGACACTATCATCAGGTTAGCTCATCATCCCAACTCAACGATCCAATCAGGACCGGAGTACTCACCCATCAATAACATGAACCACACCGTTCTTCACCAGCACATCCGGCTTCACCACCTGCTCATCATTCACAAACACCGCCCCATCCTTCAGCGTCACCATCAGCTCCTCGCCCTGCAGCGTCTTGACCACCGTCCCATTCTTGATATCACTGCTGTACACCACCGCCCCGGCAACAACATGGTACCCCAGCACCGCACCGAGCTGCTCAACCGTCAGACCCGCCGCCGTCGCGCTAATCGCAGCAAAGGCGTCGTTGTTCGGCGCAAAGATGGTCACCTCCTTGAGGTCCGACAATGCCTTGACCAGGTCCGCCTTGGTGGCCGCGCCCGCGAGAGACGACAGACCGCCGGCGGTGAGGGCGTCGGTGAGGTTGGGCGGGATGGACAGCACGCTGTCGATGATGTGAAGGGTTCCGCCGGTGAAGTTGAAGTCGGTGGCGGTGACAGTAGCGGAGGCGCCTGAGCCGGAGAGGATAGTCACGCCGCCGTTGGAGGTGGTGACCTCGACGCGCTGGCCGCCCGAGACGGTCGAGTAGGTGGTGTTGGTGAGGTAGGTGGGCACAAAGGCCGGGGCGGTCAGGGCTGTGAGGGCCGACGAGGAGAAGGTGCCGTTGAGGACGTGGTAGGTCAGCAGGGCCGGGACGAGACCGGGGTTGGACTGCACGGCCGAGGCGACGGCGGGGTCGCTAAGGAGCTTGGTAAAGGCTTCGTTGCTGGGTGCGAGGATGGTGATGTCCTTGAGCGTGCCGAGTGTGGCGACGAGGTCGGGCTGCGCGGAGAGGAGCCCGATAAGGGTGGAGAGGGTGTGGTTCTGCGAGCCGAGGACATCGGTCAGGGACTGTCCGAAGGCGGCCTGCGCCGCGATGGCAAGGCGGAGGAGCTGCTTGGAATGCATTATGAGTTGAATTGTGGGGAGCAAAGACAAAATCTGGTGCGAGGATTGCGGGTGTGAAGTGTCTAGCAATGGGAAGGGACGATCTCGGGGACGTGAGCTTTTAAGCTATGCAACAATACCTGACCTCGATGCCAAACAGCCTCTCACTTCAATTGAGAGACAATTCGTTTTACGTACTCGCCATTGGCAATACCAAGCAGAGCCATGGCAACTCCGGCGATTCCAGCACTCGGGTTCGGCAAGAGGGCACCCTGACCCTCTGGATCGAAGATTCGCTGCCACCGCAACCGATCCCACCACGGCCGCAAGTCCTGAAATCTGGCGGACGGATGCTGTTTGCAACGTTTTGTCATGAAAGACAAAGCATTTGTGCAGGGGGGCTGACGTCTTCCAAGTTCCAGCGGCCACGAAGTTCCCGCATTCGTGGGCAGCGGACGGAGCCGAAGTGGGGAGCGCCAATCAGCTGTCGCCAGTTGACTGGTGACGAACTTGGCGATCGAGCTACAAAGTGGGGCCCCAATCCAGATCTCGTGAATCGGGCTGTGCAGAGGGCACTTTCCACACCGACGTGCTCAAGGTGAAGCGAAGCGAACAGGTTATTTTCCTCATTGGCCGGAAATTGACCTCTGAGCCAGAACCGGATTGCGACATTGAGCTCTCAAAAGGGCAGTTTGGAAGGTCCCGCCTTATCTCCGAATATCCCCGACAGGGGCAGCTCGTGGTCTTGCGCAATGTCTTGGCAACGTGCGCTTCCCCAGAGTGACGCAATCGGCCTTCAGCATGGATCCGGATAACTACAAAGAGCCCGAGATTTCCGGGGTTCAAAACTGGGCGCTCCTAACTGGCTGCGAGATGCCATCGTCCGTCCTGTCAAACGGGATAGGAGGACGCTCTTGCCCACATGGAATGATTGGTCAAAGAGATATGGGGCTCGGTCTCCCGCCAAGAATCTTTTTGGACATTCACAACATCGAGCAGCGAAAAATTGATGATGTCGAGGCAATGCCGGCTGCGCAGGTAGTTGTTCCCTTGATGCATTTATGTCTAGTTTCTGCCTCCGCTCTGCAATTCATTTTGGACACCCTCAGTGGCTTGACCACTCAGGCTGACCGACTCACTGCCTGCTCTGCCTGGAACGAGGTAACACAGCCGCCGCGATGAGCGATGCTATTGGTCGTGTCTGTGAGGGGCCAAGTAAGGTGGATACCGTTACTTGGTGACTGAATCGATTATGGTTTCTATGAAGAAGAAGATCAAGAGTAGATACAGGAGCTGCGCGGAGCGCAGCTATATAGGCGGAGACCCGCCTCCATGGGAGCGGTGGTCTGGGCTCCCAGCCCAGACCCACTTTGGGGCCTTAGCCCCGTGACAGTGTCTGCCTAAACCGCGTCCAGCAAATCCCCTGCACTCAGCGCGAGGGCCACCAAATATGAAGCGGGGTCGCTCTTCTTCGTCACTTCCTTTCAAGTCAACTTGAAGTGGAAGGCCAACAACAGGCCGGAACCCGGAAACTTGACGAGACGACGCAACGCACCAAGCTGGTAGTCAACATGTTCCGCATACTCGACCTCCCAGCGGAGATCCTGCACATGGTGCTCGTGCAAGCTGCGATCAGTCGAGGCACTGCGAGAGCACTTCGTTTGAAACTCGTTTGCAGTAGGTAATTGTCCCCCAGGCTTGCATGGGACGCCATCTCGAGCTGACCCTTTCCAGAACTGTTTCGCGACGCGCTACCGCTAGCCCTATTCGAATCGCGTGTTCTCGACTGCACCAGCAAAGCAATCCGACATGGAGCCGTGGCGAACTGGCCCATCCGCCAACACCACGGCGCCGCCAAGCTGTGGCACCAGTACGCCGTGTACCGTGTCCGCACCGAACATAATGCCGAGGAGGGCGGTTTTGTCGACATGCGCCGCCTTGTCGATGCCTTCTGTGCTGAGACAGGCGCCGACTACGACTCGACTCTCTCGTCCCTCTGCTGGCTCGTCCTGGATGACGGGGCCGCAAACGACTCGATCCGACGGACAATGGGACATCAGTATGGTAGGCGAGTGACCCTACACGACCGTTTCGTGAGCCGAACCCCGAGAATGGGCTGGGAGAACCCGCGCGGCGCAGCGCCTGATGAGCCATTCGATCTGGCCTTCAATCTCTTGAGCGCTGCCGCCTATCTCGGCCAGGAGGCCCTGGCACGACGTCTGCTTGCCGAGGGCCATTGTCCGACCAGGAGTTACAGCATCAGCCACTCATTCCTCCCTTCACCCATGGAAACTGCCGCCCTTGCTGGAAATGCTAGATTGCTCAAGCTCTTTCAGGAGCACCTACCCGACTTCGAGGTGGGCAGGTTAACCACCAATGGCCCGTATTCTTCCCACATATATCCATACCACTGCAATGTCGATCCGGGGGCTATCTACGGAGCTGCTTTACGAGGCGACCTGGACATGCTGAAGTTAGCTCTCTATCCGCCTTCGCGATCTGGTGCAGACAGCGACAAGATTCTCGACGGGCGCTTTGGGGAGGTGGAGATTGGGACCTTAGTTGGGAAATATCTCGTCATGGCCATCAACGCCACCCGAAATTGGGATCTCCACCAATACATCATTTCGGCCTTCAGGAATGGGGCTGAGCCGTTGTTCGCTCCCTCCGCCCTGAAATCGCATGCAGAGTTGGGCAATATTGACATGGTGGGACACCTGCTGGAAGCGGGCATCGTTGTCAGACCGCCCCCGAACTGGGTTTCCTCTTCCAGGAGGTACGCCCAAATAATAGGGTTCTGTCCATGGAAGGCCTTGCAGTTGGCTGTTCGTGGCTGTCACGAGGACGTCGTGGATCTATTCTTGGAACGCGGTGTTAAACCGGACGGCAACGGGGTGGTTCTCACTTCTGCGGCGGCATCGGGGAGTCTGACCATGGTGAAGAAACTCATAGCCCACGGTGTACATGTGGACAAGAAGCAGATTTATGCATTCCAACGGGCACTCACCAATGCCATCCGGCTCGAACACGCCCACATGATACAACTTCTGCTCAGCCTCAGAGACCCGTCGGTCAAGTTTCAGAAGCAGCTGGTAGAAAAGATGGCTGATAAACGCTGGGACTCGAAATTCCGGGACCTAGATTCCATGCTCGAGTTTGTTCAGAATGACTTTGGGGGCCATATGAGGCGACCGAAAATTCGTCGTTCGCCACGGCTCAAACGCCGTTCGGTTCCCGCTTTGAGGAAGGCTCGGGATATCCGTGCTCCGCCTCGACATCTAACACGTTCGCCGAGAGCGAGGGGGGTTCGAACTCAAGCTGTTTGAAGGCTGTAATGTGGGTAATACGAAGTACAGACAAAGGGTGTAGGACGGTTCATTCATTCACTTCCCAACGCAGATCAGGACGAATAAAAACACACCTCCTCAAGTGGGCATGCAGATAGGGCCCCAAGCGGTTTCCAAAATAACAGGGACTCATTACTTAGTAGTACGCCTGGAGGGGGCTTTTTTTGCTGGGTCCTCAGGTATCTTAAGGTACTGTCACATCATCACCAAATTCCGTGACGATATCAGGCTAACAATAACAGCCTGACCAGTCAGCAAGAGCTGTTTGGAAGCTATCCCTGCACAGACCACTGGCTATTTTGCAGTCCCTATTATTTTGGAAACCGCTTGGGCCCGTAGGATTACTAGGTCCCATGATACATGAGCTCATTTAAATGTACGAAGACTTTTCCAAGGCTATCTGGCAACGTATAAAGCAAGGAGTTTGACCATAGTAGTCTGGTCGACGCTGCAACTATATTTACAGCAACAGTCATTTTACTCTATTAGGTAGCTAAAATCATCAAAATGGTTAACCAAAAGACCCCCGCTCAAAGAGAGCTCAACATCTCGGATCGTACCATCCAAATGCAAATTTTACACTCGCCCCCTTACGGTGGCGCACAAAAGCGGCAATCCGACTTCACTCGAGGAGAACCACCACGAGAGTCGAGCTCAGCACGCACGATGGGTAGAGAAAGACTTGACCAGGCCGGCGCCAGCAGCTGGCCCATCCAAGTTCCATGACATGAGTCGCATCTCCTACGGCCGCTCTTTCGAATCTTAATGGCTATTGTCTGCTCGGCCGACTATAACGGCGAGGACTCCACCACGGCCGGCCGCTTGCCGGTCTACCTATTTGGTCCGCACCGGCGTGGAGGACGGCCTCGCAGCGCCCATCTCGTTCAATGACGAGCTGGTTTCCCAAAGGATGAAGTCTATCTCGGAAAACGTCGTCGTGACGAATCTCGAGGCCGCAGTGGATTTTATCATGGCTTTGGAAACGCGTGAAGCCGCTGTAGTTGGTATACAACCAGAGCCCGCTTTCGTCGCCGAGGTGCTTAAAGACCTGGAGGGCCGCGAGCTGACGAGACTGCCGAGCACCCAGTGGGTCAGTGATGAGAAGGCGGCTGAGTGGGGCTGGGGCGGACGGGGCCGCCTCTGGGACGAGGTGCATGCTGTTAGGTGGGAGAAAAGGGGACTTCATGGGTACAAGTTGTCCAAGCTAATGCTGCAGATGCAACAAGAAGGGCGGGAACTGCCGGCGAGAGTGACTATAGATGGGATAACGACTATTTCCCGGACTGAAGGGGTGGAGGAGAGGAATTAGTCTGCGGGTCATAACGGTGTCAGGCGCCTGGGGTTTAGGCCTTTGACGCATTGTGAGAGGTCTTGATTGCGTCGGAACTGGCCCTGGTGAAATGCACATGCGGCCTGTGGTCTCAAAAGTCATGGCCTGTCTTGACAGTGAAAAGGCACTATGCTTTGGCTGAGGGGCTTTGTTCTTGGGATCTGTACTAGTTAGTACCTTTGTAGTAGGCCGTCTCTCATCAGCATCAACGGTCAGGTTTTCCTCAAGGAGGAGGTACGTATCCTGCCAGCCGTAGACGGAGCAGTCTCTGTCGTCGTCTGCCGGGTTTTAATATCTTTACTCCAATCACCCTTCTCTCCTCCCATCTAAAGCATATACAAAAAGTCCGGCCTTCTATCCCCCAGCAAATCCACCTCCGAATCCGACTTCCCCTTCACCAAATGATCCCTCTCCCCCGCCCTCCGCGCCGCATTCTCCCTGCTCAGTAGCACATGGAACAACACACTCCCTCCAAACAGACAAATCACCAGGTACGCAATACTCGTCGCATGCCCCGAGATAAACCTCGGCGCATCCGGCCACATATTACTCGACACAATACCATTCAAATTCCCCCACCCAATCATAATCCCCAATACGATGCCGCGCTTGTAGACCCCCTCGTCGTTGTTGGCCACCCAGGCGATGGTGGTGGGTATGGTGGCGTAGATGCTGATGACGGCGAGGAAGGTGCCGGCGTACTGCACGACGGGGTTTATGGAAGCAATGAGCATGGTGAAGCCGGTGATTCCCACGGGGGCGAGCAGCATGTTGTAGATGCCGCGCTTACGGTGGCGGTCGCTGAGGAAGCCGGCGGCGATAGTGACGATGGCGCCGCCTGCGTAGGGCGGGATGCTGAGCAGCTGATTGCGGATGATTTGGGTCTTGTCGGTGAAGCTGAGGTTGGAGATGATGGTCGGGAGGAAGAGGCTGATGCTGTAGAGCGGCATGAGCGGACCCATGTAGATGAGCATGCTGACGTAGGTATTCCAGTCCTGCAGGGCGGCCCAGACGTAGGCGAGTTTGAACTCCTCGTGGCGCGCGCTGCTTTGATTGTCAGAGGCGAGGCGGCGGAGCACGCGCGCGCGGTCGGCGTCGGAGAGGAACTTAGCGTCGTCGGGGAAGTCGTGGACGAGCCAGAAGGAGGCGATGGCGATGAAGACGGTCAAGGCGCCTTCGAGGATGAAGATCCACCGCCAGCCGGAGAAGCCGCCGAGGCCGTCCATCTTTTGGATGGCCGCGGCGAGGAGACCGCCGAAGGACTCGGAGAGGGCGGCGGCGGAGAAGAAAACGGCGACGCGGATGGCGATTTCGTCGCGGCGGTACCAACATGAGAGGTAGTAGTTCACTCCGGGGAAGAGGCCGGCTTCAGTGACGCCGAGAAAGAAGCGCGCGGCCATGAGGCCGCCCCAGTTAGTGACGAAGCCCATGCCGACCATGCACAAGCCCCAGAGGATCATGGTGATGGGGAGGAAGACCGATGGCCGGTAGCGCTTGAGCAGGATGTTGGCCAGCGCCTCTAACACGGCGTACGAGATGAAGAAGATGGTCAGCGACAGGGTTGTACTGCGACGTCGTCATGGGTACGTCGGTCGTCAGGTGCGCGATCTTGGCATTGCCGATGTTAGTGCGGTCGGGAACGTCGAATTAATTGGATTCTGTATCACCCTGTGGTCCGAGTACCGCCGTCCAAACGACGCTGCGCTTTTCCGACCATGGACGGATGCCTGGGAAAATGCGCCCACGGAACCACGTCAGCTCTGGACCAGATCCTCCGATATGCAATCAGCCCAAAGATGTGACAATAAAGATTGCTGCAAGGGATCCCCAATATTGGGGGGCTGATAGGCGGCACTTGCACGCCAGGCCGTGTGCGGTACCCATCCGACGGCGGAATTGTTGCGCCCCTCCCTATGTCTTGTCCGGGAACCAATCCCAGCGTCACGAGGCCGTAGTGAGGATTCGGAAAACGGCGTTCGATCCTCCTCACAAATCTTCCAACCCCGGTCCCCTGTCGACGCCATATCGAATTTGCCTGCGCGTGTGGTTACACAGAAACGGCGCTTTGCTCCTTGTCTGGGCATCCGACCAGTTAGGTAGTATTGTCGAGCGCGGAATGATACGAAGGAAAGAGCGGTCTGGCTAGAGTCTGAGCTGCCGAAGCAGCACCCATAACAAAAAGTGGCGTTTATTTTCGGATTCTATGAATGCTTTATTAAGTTGGGAGTTGGGTTCAATACCTATTCATCGAACATGTCCTTGTAATTCCTCGCCTCTTGATCCTCTTCTCCATTATTCAGCGCCGTGACCAGCACCAAAGCTCGTCATGAGCTCAATGAATGGTTGGGCATCTTCGTTGAACATGATCTTCGCCATGGCGTCTCCCTCAATAATCGTCTCGGCTCCGCGGGGGAACATACCGGCTTCATACTCTTGCACAGCCCGGTCAATATTCTCAATACCGTGTTCCGCGATCTTCGCCGCCAGCTCCAGTGCATCCAACATGGCAAGATTAACGCCATCCCCGTTCGGCGGGGCAAGATGGGCTGCATCCCCGACAAGGGTCAAGCCTGAGACCGATGGCCATCCCATATCCTTCTCCGACAAGCTGTAGAGAGACCAGGCGCGAAAGTCAGTTGAGTGTTGGATGAGATCCTTGTACTCATCGCCCCAGTCGGCATAGAAATCCGAGAGTAACAGCTGACGTGTTGCCTCGAGGTCTTCGAGATTGACGTTGCTGCCCCGGCAAAATTCCTCTGGCACCTCGAGGCCGAAGTATACCCTGTACGAGCCGTTACCTTGCCTCTGGGTTATGGCCAGCCTTTTCGACCCAATCGCCATCGAAGTACCGGCCCCTACTCTGGTAGCCATGGCTTGGTACAGGGCATTGTCGCGGTTGATTCGCGATTCAAGGTAGCTTCTCCCAGTGTACCTTGGAGATCCTTGAGAAACCTGGCCAGTTGTCAGCATGTCCAGGTGTTTTATCATTAAGCATGATGCAGAAGGCGAAAACATACCAGAGGGCGCACTTTGCTCCAAGCGCCATCAGCCCCGACGACAAGCTTGAACCCAGATGCCACAACACCATTGGCGAAGTGGAGGACTGGCCTGCCGTCCTTATCCAGAGCCGCGCTCTTCAGAGTGTGATCCCATTTGATCTTGTCCTTCGGAACGGCGTCCAGGAGGATCTGCCGCAGTTCAAAACGATCGATTTCGGGGGCGTCGCGGCCCTGGCCAATCTGGAGCAACTTCTCCCCAGATTTATCGAACACTGCAAACACCGTGTCGTCGTATCTGGCATACTTCTTGAACTCATCAAACAGGCCGCCTTCCTGGAGGGCGCGTTGTCCGGTCTCGGGGTGGATGTCGAGGCTGCCCCCGGCGCGGTTCGAGGTCTCGCTCTCATCGCGCTCGTAGACGGCAAAGTCAATTCCCTTGCATTGAAGGAGACGCGCAAGCGTCAGACCACATGGTCCGGCGCCAATGATGGCGATTGGTGGGGTTGCCATACTGGTGTGCGTTTTGTTTGCTGATAATAAATGATTCGCGCACCGGAAGGTTCGTCGCGTAGAAATCCCGACAACTGCCCGGGACGATGTGAGGAGTTTGGGTCGAAAGTTGCGAAGGCATTGCGACATCTTTATGGCCATACCCAGGGCTGGGGTGCCATAAGTTGCGATCTCGAGATTCCGAATAAGCCAAGCAGACGACTGCTCGTTCAAAATGGAGTACGTACGACTTTGACCTCATGAGTCAGAACGACTAGGGTCCTAGCGTCTTTTGGGTTGTTCCGAAAGTCCGGTGCCTCTTGATTGGCTGTCCGGTGTTTTCTAACAACCGAAGACAGGCCCCCGTCCACGCTATCCCCGACCGTCCGGAGTCACCCAAGCTTCGGGAAGTTCTAACATCCGAGAGCGCCGCCAATTCGCTCGATGCCCACCATCGTCAGTTGGTTATCGTTGTTGGGCTAGGACCCACGGAAACATCCGAATCTTCATCCCAATCGCGAACCTCGCCATGGAAATGTCTTTCCACCATGGAGCCCCCAGCAAGCTGAGTGTCCGTGGTGAGGAATATTCTAGACACCGTTGTTCCAAGAACGTCTTGAATGCGAATTGTCACTGGGCCCCCCCAACAAATGAAAGGGATGAAGTCCTCCATCTCGCAACCAGGCAGATACTTCAGCATAAAGAGGTTGAAGAGTATCCTCGCCGCATGTTCTGCCTCCCCGTCTTCTGGTGTGCCAATGAATTCAGCAGGTAACCGCCTCAGCCAGAAAGAAAATGAACCATCCCGATTTCTGCATGTCGCTCGTTGTTGGATGCCCCTAAATCGTCGATAGTGCGGCTTGGATGGATCTATGTACTGAACGAACAGACCTTTGGCTTCAGCCTTGGCGAGGCAGGTGTGAATGTTCAAGGCACACCCAAGCGTGAGGCAGTACGCCTCACGATCGCGGGCCCAGTCCGTCCCCGTTCCTTCTGGATCCACTGCCAGAGCCTGTCGCAGGACGCTCATCGCAAATTCGTGATCGACGGCAAGCTCGGACATTGCGAAGTAGGAAACAGAAGTGTTCGGGGTGTGCGGCGAAGTGAGAAACTCCAACACGGTGTAGTGAGCGAGAGAGACAAACAAGTCTGCATCAGTCGTGTCATGTCCAAATTCGGCCTGTTCGTCATCGTCATCTTCCACGTAGCGCTCGACTGAGAGTAGACAACCACACAGTTCTTTCAAATAATCAATATCAAAGGGGGATTTTCCAGGTCCATACAAGTCGAAAGTAACCGCTTCAACCAGCAGTTTTGCGTTGATGCCAGCTGTCACCATCCATGGCGCTCTTGAATCACCAATAACCCAAACCAGGACCTAGCGGACAGACTGGCGGTCGGTTTCAGGGATGGCCTCGAAGATTCGTATATACGTCTCGTTCAGATCTCGCGGCAGGTTCTCCAAGGTCGCTGGGAGCTGTGCCGGGTCTCGAAGACGCTCGATGGCTTGAACTTGGCAGTCAGCCCACCGGAACCTGACCAGTTCACTGATTAGCAATCTGTCCCCCTCGATGTACAAGTCCATCTGCCTTACATTCCTTTGGCCTTTGATACCAAGACCTGCTCAATTTCCGGCAGGTACTGTTGCCACCTCCTCAGTCGGTAGCTTGACTGTAGTCTCGCACGCACAAAGCGCTCAATATCGGCATCGACATACGGGTTTGCCATTGACACAGCTGTTGACACGGCAGAAAACACCCGGTCGATATCGAGGTACTGTCGGCTTGTTGCCAGTATCCTTATCTTTCGGAATCGGCTGTCTAGTGCCATGGCCGCAAGCAAGCGCACCAGCTCATCCCGCGGCATGCTTTCGTCAACTGCGTCTATTACAAGATATAGCTTCTGGATCCGCTCCAGGGCAAGTTCTAGGATGTGTTCCAGCTCTTGTATGGTTAGCTCACAGCCCCGATCGCGAAGGCGCTTCATCTGGAGGGGTACCCGCTCTGTCTGTCGACACACTTGGCTGATGGCCCAACCAAGGAAGGGCGTTGCCTCATCTTGTTGGTGTGAGTAACGGCAGTAGTAATACGCGCATACATAGCCGGCTGTGCTGTCGCAGAGCTGCTTCAACTCTTCGATTGCAAAGGATGCCAACACGGTCTTTCCGGCGCCAGGGATCCCATATATCCACAAAAGCCTGTTAGGAGAGGGCGAAGAAAGCCACGTCTCCCACTCAGACGATCGTTTGAGCCATGCGCTAGTGTGTAGCTCGTGCTTTCGGACGGCGACGTTGTGGAGCGACGAGGGGTTCGTCTGCTCCAGCCAAAGGCAGATTTCGCGGCGTTCAGAGGCTTTCATTGGATCTATTAGCCAGCATTCGCGAACATTGCATCGGCTCTCGGCACCCGTACCTGACACAGCACTCTCGAGTCTCTGAACCCCTGCTTTGACATCTCTAAGCTCGTGACTGTAGTAACGCGCTAGTCAGGCTCCCGTGCGAAGTAGTGCGAAGAGCAGTGCGCTGTATTGTTACTTACATGACGTCGCCCGAAATTGCGAGGAGCAATGTCGACTTGTGCTGGGAGATCTCTGCAAGAAGCTTCCTGGCCTTGGACTGTTGTTTCAGAGGCCAAGCCAGCTCGGCCAGTGTCATTCTCCGTCGACTGGGCGCAGCGGGTCCGGAGGGCGCATCGCCACCGGAAGGCAGGAGTGCTTCGAGACTTGCGAGACAGCGACGGCATGCTTCAATTGGGCCCGCCCAGTCGAGGGGAATGTTCGGGGGAGCATTGCAAAGCTCAGCAGCGGACTGCTCCGATCCCGTGAGGATGTCGACGACGGCCCTGAGCGATGAGACTTCGCAGAAGGTCATGCGGATGTCGCTCGGCGCATCCTGCAAGCTGTCAATGCAGTATTTCGTCGCGCGGATGATGCGGTCTGCAAGCCCCACGAAGGCGAGGATGCTCGCACCAACTGAAATGGGGTCCATCACCTCAGATCTCAGTGGCGGACTGTTCGCTGAAATGGCAGCTGAGGAAGTCGCAAGCCGGCTTCCAGGTCCTCACTACCCCGCAGCTCTCAACCTACACCCGATAGCGGGGCAAAGCTGGAGCGTCACGTGACTGCTGTGCGACATTGGACCTGTTGCCTCGACACTGCCTCGGCATCGGTATTCTAATTTGACAGCATGATTTACATAAAAGAGCCAGCGGTGATACCTCCATGTCTACAGTGCCCCAGCTCTTCCACATCACCCCGTCGCGGGCGCTATGGAAGTCGTAAGCTCGAATCTCGGGTGACCGGGTCAGGGCCTAGAGCGCAACAGGCACCACCGCCGCACCAAGGTCTTGGCGTCCCACTTCAGCCCCTTACTTCCCCACAGAGATCGGAACCTGCCTGGCGTGACGCGGCAGGGTTAACCAAACTCACCGGGCAGTCTTGGACGGCACAAACGAGGGGGGCTGTCACGGCGTTTCACGAGATCATAACACTGGAAAAAGTCTGTTAGTACGGTACCAATTGTATCGGGCACTCCGCTGGCACTGGATGAATTGGGTTTCTTTCAATTTTCTGGTACTAAAACAAATACTCAAGCCATAAAATGCACAGATCAAGCAATCCTTTCCGCAAGTCCTCAATGTGTCAAAACAATACCCTCGGCCCTCTTACCTTGGCACCTTCGTATCAATCCGGAACGGTTTGCCACTCCGACTCATCACAGTTGGTTACATCCAAGTTGGCATGCTTTGTAAGGGCGGCCAAACTTCAAAGTATTGGTAGCTAAAGCGGTGCCACCAGTATACCTTCGCATCTGGAGGAAGCGGCTCTTCGTCGTACTTTTTGATGTAGCTTGTAGAGAAAATATCCCTGTGTTGATCCGAATGCATCGTTGCGAAAGAAGATCCACCAGCTGCCCATGTTCTTTTAGTAGTTGACTTCTCGATGGAGGGAAGAGGTAACTTACCGAGTTGTTGCTCAGTTCTCTTCCGGTGCCTTTGTATTTCAGCCTGGTCTGGGTCACAAACTGATATGTCCTCGGTTTCAAGATCGAAGGACCTTGACTCATGCTTGACTGATAGCTCTATTCTAAATTGAACGCGAAACTCCTCACCCGGAGGAGGAGCAGTGATGGGAATGTCTTTAAAGACAAAATCAAGGTAGTCAACTCGGGCACCATCAGGCTCTGATGACAGTACGTCTTCTGTCCTTACCACCCTGGCCAGGGGAATGTCGACCTGCCCTCTGTTAAGGAACGTGCGGCTCGTACCGGTCCCGGCTTTTGTCATGGCTATATTTGCGGACGTTACAACCATACCCTGCATGAAAAGGCCTTGGGGGAATTTGATACGCACAGCGAGCGAGAAGTGATCTCCATGATCCAAATATCTTGGCGGCCAGGCGCAAAACTCAGCACTGGCCGCATCGAGTTGATTACGTATGGTGGTGGGGCTGCTCATTGTACCTACTTGTCCAAGATGCATACACTAGCCAAACGAAATATGAAGAGAATCATCTTCTCGTCCGCCAGTACTTATAATAAACGATCCGACTCTTTCTTGCCTTGTATGCTAGACAAACTCTAGGTAGTTCAAGTTTGCTGTATTCTGACTCTGGTCTCAAATCGAGCAGAATGACTCTCACGTCTGATAGCAACTGTAAATATCCACGCAAACAGAGGGTTCAAACATCTCCTGTGTATCTTCTGTGTCACCATTTGGGCGTCCGTCAAGGAGGCCATCCGTTTTGTGTCATCGCCAATTCATGGCAGTAGGTTATATCTCGTTTAGTAATTGACAAGACCGCTTGATGCTACTCCACCGCTCGCTTGCTCAGATGGTGCCTGATTTTTCCTGCAATGGAAACTGGCCAAGGAAACAGAAGGCCAGGTCCGTTCCAGACGAAGTTCCACGCGACCTAACGCCCATTGCATGTGATCACGTACCACGCGTCCCCGCGGGGCACCGCATCCCATCTGTCCAAGTTCGGTGCGAATTCCGCCGTCCCAAGGACTCGGAAGACGTGCACGGCAATCGGTTTTCCGGGTTGTGGGACCCCTACAAATTAACCCGGTATGAGGTCTTGGGCGCGATGCGACATGGCATCTTCCACCAATCAGCCGCAACAGGAAAAAGCCGGGTATTTCAAGCCGCTCGACATCTATATCTCTCGGCATAGCCTCTCGCCCACACTCCTGCCGTTATTGCTTGGTAAGTCCGCATCGACTCAAACCAAGTGCCAACATCACGATGCTTCTCACTCTCGCTGCCGCAGTCCTCCTCACGGCCAAGGGCGTCGCCGCCCACGGCTTCGTGCAGTACATCGACGCCGGCGGGTCGCGGTACCGCGGCTACGACCCGGGCTTCCGGTTCCAGAGCCCAGCGCCCTCCGTGCCAGGATGGTACGCCGACAACCCGGACATCGGCTTCGTGCCCCCGCAAAGCTTCCAAAACGCCGACATCATCTGTCACAAGTCGTCCACCCCGGGCCAAGACTACGTCAACGTCCGCGCCGGCGACAACATCACGCTGCAGTGGTACACCTGGCCCGAGAGCCACGTCGGTCCCATCATCGACTACCTCGCCCCCTGTCCGGCATCGGGCTGCACCACCGTAAAGAAGGAGGAACTCAAGTTCGTCAAGGTCGCGCAGCAGGCCCTCAAGCCCAGCGCTACCGCAGGCACAGACTGGCTCAAGGCCTGGATCATCGACGATTTCATTCAGGGCGGCTTCAAGTGGACCTTCAAGGTGCCGAGTGATCTCAAGGCCGGCAAGTACGTGCTGAGGCACGAGATCCTTGCGCTGCATAGTGCGTGGGATGTCAATGGCGCGCAGGCGTATCCGCAGTGCATCAACCTCAATGTGTCGGGCGGTGGGAATACGGAGATTACCGGGGGAAGTTCGCCGACGACTTTTTACACGGCGAAGGATGCGGGGATGAATATCAATGTTTATAATGGGTTGACGCAGTATCCGTTTCCGGGGCCGGCGCTGTGGAGGTGAACTTGAAGACTACCTAGATCGGAAAGGTGGGATACTGCATGTATTGGCTCGCATTGTATTGGTATTATTAGAGAGCAAGGCGCGTACTATCCTCGTGGTCTCCATCGCTTAGCTAAGGTCTCCCGTCTCTGGCCCGTATGAAAGAGATCTAAAATCCTCCAGAAACCCGTGGCCCAGAGATGGTGACACTGGCCTATTCTCCCATTCACAGTCCTTGCACGCGGGCAGCGAGACTTGCCACTACGCTGACACTCGCTGGCCCTGACGTAAAATTGGCGGTATATCCGAAAGTCGTGATGTAGAAGCTGTGAACACCCTTGCCGACGATCACTTTCACAGTATCCTCCAACTTCGACGAAGAGGCGTAGAACGGCGACCACGTCTCGTAAAAGTCGTGGAGCATTACCGATGACTTGCTTGGATTGGGCAGACTATCCACAGCCGAGGCCGAAAATGGTGTGAACTGTCCTTTCGGGCAGCGGACCTTGCCATCGGGGTCAGTAGCGCCCTCGGAGTTGGAGTAGCACGTCTCCATGCTAACGACAACATCGGCTATATCCAGAAGTGACTCGCTCCCCGCCTGCAGAGTAGATCCGGGGTTGAGGATGACAGGCCCACGGGATTGGAAGGCCGTTTTGGCGTAGTTGGTGATCTCCTTGTTGTACGGCAGCTTGCTGGAGTCTGTGTCAATCTCGTCGAAGAAAATGCCGTGAATCTGAATATTGTGCTGCACGGGCGGGTTCTCCAAGCCCTCGTGGGTCTTCCAGGCCGCATACTGGTCGATGCCGCGCTTGACATCGTCGATGGACCGCCCGCTGGACCCGGTCGAGATGTAACCGAGCAGCGACGACTTGGGCTTTCCGTTGATTTCGCCTAGAAGCTTGGCCCAGTCCTTGCTGTTGAACGGGGGATGCTCTTCGTATGGAGCGCCGCCATTATTGTTGATGATGATGTGAAACGGGAGACCGGGGTGCGCGTCCATGGCTCTGAGGACCGCGCCCCAGTCTTCAATGCCGGAGTCCGTGGTTGGGTACTCGTACAGGGGGAGCAGGATGCCCACCTCGGCCGAAGCCAGCGCCGCTGACACGATGAGCGAAGTTAGCTTCATGACTGCCAGCGTATAACTGCATGTCGTCGAGCAGAATGACGGGGGACTCTGGTGGCGGGAAGCAAAGAAGAAAAGGCAGGTTTTAGTTCTTGGGGGCGGTCCGAGACAACCGTATCAGACCGTCGGAAACTGTTTTCGTGATTGTGTCGGAATGACTCACCCTGGCATGCGCGAGATTGGACGGCACGAATCTATGAAGACGATTCCGCTCTTCGATTGAAGCCTCTGGGGAATATCCGCAGCGGCGGATGACCTGCCCTTCATTGTTTTTGGGGTCCACGCAGCTTGCCAACAGCACAAACTCTGAAAGAAGCATCGCTGCACTGTCGATAGGAATCTCGTCTCAACTGCCAGTGGATGGGACCAAGTTCCGGTGGGGTGCAGATTCGGGAATATGTGCATAAGTATGGCCAATCGGGTCGGCCGAGAAGTCGGCAGCGGGTGTTGTCATTCAGCAGCCGAAGGCAATGATGTCAACGCCGTGGTTGAGAATCTGATCGAGAAATAGATGTCGAGTTGACGAGCTGCTCGGGGAAACGGTGTTAGCTCGGTCGGTGCCGGAGCAAATGTGTTTACCCGGTAAGCCTTGTTCGTGCCTGCAGTTTCTAGTCGACGGCGTACGGAAGGTACGAGGTCGGACCTTCGCTCGGCCTATCAACCCACCTGCAGTCGGGTCTCATGCCTCTTTTCCTCTGCCTCATCTTGAGTGACGCGCCTCGCGGCGATTCCGCGTTCAGAGCGGTCGGCTTCATTCCATTGTCAGCTTGAGCATTGGCTTCGGCCCCGGCGCTCGGCCGCCGCCCAGCTTCCCCGTCACAGCCACCAGATTCCACGTGGGCGGCCCGTTCCTAATCATTGTTGTCGGTACAGGTCCTGTGTACCCGAACAAATGCCGACCGTCATCTCGCCCCGGCGCACCGGCATTTTCAACCTCCGGCCATTGACAGGCCCACCCGACGCCATGCCTAGTTCTACCCAGCGCTGCCATTGAATCATCATCAGTCCACGTTGGCATTCCTCGTCCAATCTAGCGTCTCACCATCCGGCCTCTTCAATCGCGCTTAGGCTCCCACCATTGACAGTCGAGTGAGGAGGTTGGCCAAGACCAAGGGGCTGAGAGTGAATGCATTTTGACCTGGAACGCTGGGAGTCCGGGGAGCTTTGTGGTGAGCTGCAGCAAGCCCGATACGGCCAGGTAGAGACCTAATTCGGGGAGATAGCGCCATGTGCGAACTTCTCAATGTCCGATCCGATCGGGGAGCACGGAACCATCCCAGCGGCTAATAAAACCCCCGCCTGCCCCCCGCACCCAGGCACGGTTTCAGCTCGGCGTCTTTCACAACTTCATTTTCTCATCCACCAGGAACCAAGAACCAAGCAAAAATCAAGATGTCCAAGGTGGCCATCGTCGGCGCGGGCCTTACCGGCCTCGTGACAGCCCACGGCCTCCAAAAGGCAGGCTTCGATGTGGTCCTCTTCGACCGCGAGACGAGCCTCGACATGCGCCGGCGCGACTGGCCTATCAACCTGCACTGGGCGCTGCCGACCTTCAACAGTCTCGTGCCAGAGTCTGTGGTGGCCGACCTCCCAACGGCGATGTGCAACCGCTATCTCGACTACGACAAACCCGAGAACAACAGCATGCTGTGCACCAACGGCCTGACTGGTGCCGAGCTGTTTCGCAGCGCTGTGCCCGGCATGCGCCGTTTCTCGCGGCGGCGACTGCGCAATGTCCTGGCTGCTGAACTCGACAGCAGTGGCACCATCCACTGGGGGAAAACGTTGGAGAAAATTGACGCCGACGGCGAGGGGGGCCCTGTCTCGCTCACATTTTCAGATGGCACGACCGCCTCGGCTGATTTCGTGCTGGGCACGGATGGCGCATCCTCCAAGGTGCGCGAGCTGTTGTTCCGCGGCGCCGAGGTGGCACAGGTCAAGCGATCAGGGTTCATGTGCGCCACCGGAATCGTCACACACGGCGACGCAGCAAAAGTCCAGCCCGTGCTAACCTCGAGCCCGATTGCCACAATCATGATGGGCACGGAGTCCGTTGGGGGCACTTCCGGTATGTTATGACCGGGCACTCACAATGTCTTGGCAGTCGCTGCTGAGCCACTAATACTTCGCACAGTCATGCACGCCGACAACCCTACCGATATTTCCACCTGGGCCCTCAGCTGGATCAAGATCTGGCGTCGCGAGAAGCTGCCCGATCCGCCGGCCAAGCACGGCCCCGAGGCGCTGGCATATATTCAGCAGACGACCAAAGGCCTCGCCGACCCGTTCCAGTCGCAAATCAACTGGACCACGGATGCCACCGCAGACGTCTTCATCGATGAGATGCGTACCTGGGTGCCCGTCCCGTGGGACACGCTCGGGGGCCGCGTCACGCTGGCTGGCGATGCCGCCCATCCGATGCTCGTGTATCGCGGCCAGGGCTACCAGCATGCTGTGACGGATGCGGAGAACGTCGTCAACGCACTGGTCTCGATACGCGATAAAGGGGCCAACAGGGAGGAGGCCATCAGGGCGTACTCGGATGATGCGGTTGAGAGAGGAGCCACGGCTGTGACAACGAGCTTGAACGAGGCCGAGTTGTCGATGGGTCTGGACTCGGTCATGAAAATGATGTTGGCGAAGAAGGGGCACGCTAAATAGACTGGAATTGTGGAGAGACGGCAAAAAAAAGGTTTTGGGGAAACGTCAGGGAAACGCCATAAGCCCCATAGCAGAGCAATGAAAAAACGCCCGCCGCGCAGCTAGAACGACCGGGAATGAATGCGTAGCGTCACCATCCAACGTCCTCGAAAGGAGCTCAGCCGGCACTACCACTAGGCTATCTGGACGTGCCAGAGCCCATTCCACGCTATGCTGAGATTCTGGCCCTGGGAGGTAGACCATAAAGGTCGGACTAGCCCCACTCTCGTTCAAAGTACTTGTCTTTTCGAGAGGAAGCCGAAAACAAAATCAATCAACTTTCTGCCGACACTGAGCTAGATCAAATCCTCAGCTCCGTGAGGTCCATGATAGCACAATTCACGTGACGCAACCTCGTCAATGTAAATTCTTGGCTCTTGCTCAAACCCAGGAACGGCTGAATGCATACCACCCACCTACCTCCCTGGGTAGGTCGTACTCAATCTGTACCCGCGCCGCACGGCATGACTCACCTGGAGCGCACGAGCTGATTTGGTGTATGGAAACATCCTAACTCATCATGATTCATTCCATCGCTCACAAAGCAAACTCCTCGCGGTAAGATAAAGGTACCCTGCTGTTTGCAGCAGCAGGTGAGTCCAGTTCAATCGCATGGCCTATTTGAATTGAATGGCAGATCTCTTATTCAAACCGCTGCATCTCTCATTCCTGACACGGGTCTATCACCCAACTCCCAGAGTAAACCACACAGACACCCGCCAAGCATGGATGGTACCCACAACTTTTGCTTTCCCATACGGCGTCTCGAAGGTAGCCGTATCAAGCTAATCCCCTTCATTGTATGTCATAAACCTGGAATCCTTCCTAAACCAGCTGTAGACTTATAGGCCTGCTAGATACCAATCCATGCTCAAAGGACACATGACCTCACCTCGATCGACCCCCAAGCATTCGCCCACACAGCCAACGGTCCGTATGAGTCCGCCGACCACTTTGTCTCGGGTCTCCTCCAACCCCTCGCTGACGACGAGTACGCTTTCACGTACGCAATCATCGACAAGTCGAAACCACCATCCGCCGAGAGCCCCGATGGCAAGATGGTGGGTATGATATCGCTTTATGAAGCAAACACTGAGGATTACGCTGTTGAAATCAGTTTTGTCCAGGTATTTGCAGAGTATCGGGGGCGTGGTGTTGGCACAGCTGCGGCCCGCCTGCTTCTGGAGTATGCATTCAATCCACCACAGATAGGTGGTTTGGGGCTGCATAGAGTTGAGTGGCATGCTAGTACTGCTAATATTGCATCTATCGCCGTCGCTGAGAAGTTGGGGTTTGAGAAGATTGGAACGGTGAGATACGAGCGTGTGTTGAAGGGTGGCAAGGTCAAGGGGAAGATTGGGAATGGGCGGCCAGAACCTCCACGCTGCGACTCGGATGATCTCTGCAGGGACTTGAGTATGTATGCGATGTACTGGGATGCATGGAACATAGATGGCGCACCCATTTAGGTGGGATGGTGGTAGTCAGCTTGCAAGGGGCACTAACACTGCACGGTTCGCTGATATCATATCCCACGTTCGCTCTACCGTGTCGTCGAGTTTGTTGTGCAGATTATTCGCATTGACGGGCAGTAAATTTACTAACAGATCATTAGGGGGTGTTAGTGGCTTTGACCATTTGCGTTTCCTTTTTCTTATTGGATCTCGCGGAACAGCGGAAGCCAACAGCTGAGGAAGAAGTGGCTTTTCAGGCCCTGATGGAAGTGCTTAGGGATGAAATCTCAGTTGAGGTGGAGAGCAGTGATGATGAGTTCTTTGATGCTGAGAGCGCGTAATTTCAACACAACCATGTTTACTTCAGTGATGTACTATAGTGTCAGGACAAGGTGTAGGTTTCAGGCAAAGAGAATACCGGGTAAATGCCACAAAGCATTTTATTCTGAAGTTGACAAAACCTCTTTGTCTTCCAAGTGAATAGCCTAGCTAAGAAAGGTCTTTGTGCTCGCTTCCACCCCGTCAATGGTTCATTCAACACCTACGTCAGCTGTACAATGTATTCAGTCCACGCCTTTGAGCTCAACTACCGATTCTTCCAACCCAAATCACATCTCCATATGGACCGCATCATTATTTAAAGTCGTTCAGTCCACCTCTTAACCCAACATCTCCCCTCTCTTCACACCCATCCCCAGCCACCACATTCCCTACTCCCTCCGACACTCATCACACTCCCTCAGGTAGGTATCCTATCCTATTCTACATTTCTTCTACACCCCTCCAACCCCACAAAACACTTCCCCATCTTCCATCAGCCACCAACCAAGATGTGCTACCGGTGCTACCACCAGTACAAGTGCTGCCACGAGGGCCCCGGTGTCAGCCGATATTTGATCATCTCGCAGGTCCATGACCCCAACGAGACAGTAACATGTCCCGATTCGGGCATTTGCCAAAGTTGCACTTGGCGTGCTGCTGATGAGGCTCGTGCTGACCTCGGTCAACACGCCGTGCCCGTTGGTGCGAAGCGCATAGAAGGGAAGTGTGTTTTCATTTTTGTGGGGTAAGTGAGATATTAGGAATCTAATTGAGAAGAGGGTGAGGCTGGCACCGCGGGCGGTCCGGCCCCAGAAGTCGCTTGAGAGTGTCAAGGGTATGTGGTGTTTGGGTGTCACTTATAAAGGGGGAAAAATGAAACATAATGTTATGTTGTGCATTCTTTCTGTTCATATGGCATGTAAATGGTACTGATATGTAGAGTCTTGCCGGATGATAGTGATTTAAAGGAGGGAAACAGCTGAAGACATGCGACCGAAATAAAGAGAGTGAATGAAGCTTTGTTTTGTCTCAAACAAGTCGGATTGTTGATGTCTCAAGGTCCTCGAGAGCGACCAGAAGCCCAGAAGGTTGCTTATTTGGTGCCGGCATGACAATGGAACTCTCAGCAAAACCGACCCGTCGATAAGTGTCGGTAGATCCCTGTGTGCCCTCGACGCCTAGGTAGAATACTTTGTAAGTCTCGTTGTTCCGGGATCTCATTGTTTCAATTCCGAGAACAAGGAGGAGTATATCCTTGGGTGGTGGTTGGTCGGGGTCATCCAGAAAGTAGCGCGTCGTCCATGCCTTCCCCTCGGGCAAAGGAAGCGGTAGCCTTGTCAATGAGGCGTCTGCAATTTCCACAAGGAGTCTCCTTCCAGAGAGTGTCATTGACCCAATTTTTACCACCCCAAACGGATCCCGCCCAGACACAGTGATGTCTGGAGTGAACAGTATTTCAAGGATCGGCCTGAATCCGGAAGTCCAACCCCACACGATATCGATGAACTCGACGCCACACGGCACTGAGACCCATGACCAAAAAGGTGCCACATAATCGCCTGTCCATCCCTCCACCCGGGTTGAATTAGGCTTGACTTTCCATCCTAGGGCTTCCGGTAAGTTTTCGTCCCAGAGACTAGCCAGGTATTTTGCCTGGCTGGCTTAGTGATATTCAGCGGCTAGACCAGACAGCGCGGGGAGCCTATCCCGCCACTTCGTAAGTGCCAGCTTGCTGTAGGTTTCTACGAGGTCGACCCAGTATTTGGCTCGTTTCTTCAGAGACCACGATGGGTCGATTGAGGTTGCATGTTGGGAGTCATCTCAGCGTCGAGAACCAAAAGGTCGGCAGGGAAATACGAATCCTCCAACCGGGCATGTGTGAAGCACTCCAAGTACATCTTTGCCGTGCCGAAAAAATGAACCCCAGCAGATAGCAGCCGTTAGTCGCCATCTGACGTCTCAAAGGTTTCCTTCACCAACGACTCCCTCAGGTGTAGAAAACCGTGATCGCAGCTGGAAGCCGCGGGACTAGCGATTGTGACATATGAATCCCCGTATATTCGACACATCTCGGCACACTGCTCTTCCCAGTCTGTCTTCGAGTCCTGCAGTATGCAGAGGGAGTCGATCCACAGGTATCTTAGACCGAGTAACCGCGTGGCGGTTACAGCATCTTGAAACATTCTCGGCAAATTCCGAGATCGAATTTCCTTTAGGAACTGCTCACGCGTTTGCCGAGTAAGCTTCAAGGGCCGCGATTCGCCCCACTAATGACCCAACGTAGCGTACCGATAGGCCTACTCCTTGTCTTCTAGAAGGCGAATGGTCGGCTGACTTTGATCATATCCTAAGTCGAGAACTCGGCGTGGCGGTCGGGGATTGCGAGTTCTGCGACAGAGCTCGTGTGTTTGCTCGCATCCCTCAAGCCAGCTGAGTGCGGTTGTGAAGTCTACTTGCTCGGGGACTTGTCTTCCCAATACACATGCCCTATCATCAAACGAGATGGGATCTGTGTAAAGAGACTTATCAGTTACTACCAAAATTGGCATGTGTGGCTATGATAAGAAACAAACCACATGCCTGAAAGATCTGCAATGCTCAGAACTGCAGAGAATGCTTCGTCCCGTACGTCCATCTCCGGAAAATCGTGGTTCCAGTCATCCAAAACAAGGCAAAGCGCGACACGGCAAGGGAGTGCGCCTCGGAAAGCCCCGGAAGTCCTGGCCAGTTAATGACAGGAGACGCTAAGCTGAATACAACGAAACGGAGCGGGTCTTCTTCGTTTTCGTCGTCCTCGTCGTCATCGGCTTGGATTGTAAGCGTGTCCCCATTCCCAGAGCCGTGATCTTCTGGCTTCGAAAGATGCGGCAAAGCCGACAAAGTCGCGTGGTACTCGTTGTACATTTCGGGCGCTTTGAAACGGTACACCATGAATATTTGCAGGATGAAGTCGCACATTTTGCAGGATACTGATGAGCGAACGACGCCATTCCAAGCATGGTGCCATGCAATTGCTGATGGCAAAACATGATCGGACGGTTTGTCGACGCTAACAAGGGCCTTGATAGCGGCAGAACACGTCGCGCAGAGCATCCTTTGGCACCTCTGTTGGTAACAACCTGGAAGCGTTGCTGAATGGAGGGGAAAATTTGCGCCAGCCTGGAGAGATAAGCCTCCAGTGAGGGGCACGGTTCCCTTTGCCAGTTAGGTAGGGGGGGGGGGCTAGTGTCTTGGTGGATTCAGCTGCGCTAAGGCTGTGTCAGCTTCACCTCGTCCAAAATATCCCGGCACGCACGAAGCCGAGACGTGATGAGTCCGAGGCAGCTTCTGCCAAGGCACATGGTTTCTCATAAAAAAGAAAACCATGTCGCCCCCGGAAATTATTTCAGCTCATAAAACCTAGCAACAATGTTCTTATCATTATTTTCTTATTCGCTCGAGAGACAGTATCCATTCAAATGGTTCACCCCCACTGTTTTCATCAGAGGAATAATTGCCATCACGCTCGCATCCATCCTCAGTGTCGCGACCCAAGGATACGAAACAGTCTCTATCTACACGCCCGACCCCGACGCAACCAACTTGAACGCCAACGACAATGTATTCCAAAATGGCCCTCATTCCTAACCGCCAACACCAAATCGCTCTGCTCGACCACATCAATCCCCATTGGCACCCAGCTCCTCACTAACAACACGGCGCTCCGCTACACCCTCCGCAACATCACTTATAGCAGCGACTGCACGCACCCTCCTACCCTCGTGGGCTCGTTTCCCTACCAAAACAATCCCTTCCGAAACTGTTCGGTGACCGCCGTCGACATCGAATTCGACATCACCCAGCGCGACGCCGTCTAAATTGCCCGGAAGCTCTGGGGGCGCCGTCATCAAGGGCTACGTCGACTGCGCCGTCGAAACCTCGACCGGCCCCACGGCTTCTCGGCCTCTACGCAACCTACGAGCTGAACGCGGCCAACCGACTCAAGCAGTTTGCCAGCCAGCCCAACGCAACTACCCAGGCCAGCTTGTCGATGGGCGAGTCCCTGCTAAGCTGGTACTCGGCCAACGCGACGGACGAAATGCAGGCGGGGAACAAAAAGTTTTCATCAGCGGACAGGAATGTGTTCAAAGGATACGTGACGTTTGTGCGCAAAGAGGGGGTTGCCGATGTTACGTCGCTGGACTAATCCGTTGGTGGAGCCCGAGTTGATGACGCACTTTAGCAGGAACTTGTCGGCGCCGGCGAGGGCGGAAAAGGTGTGGGAGAAGAGCACGCTGCTGGGGGTCAGCCCGTCGGTCGTTGCGACGTCTTATTTGTGCCGGGTCCCGAGGTTGAAGAGCACCGTGACATTGGTTGTCGCGGTTTTGATCAACGACATTGTGTTGCTATCAGTGCTGTGGAGGCTGTTCGTGTTTCTTGTTGGACATTTTCTCTTGAAACCGGACATGATGGTTTGTGAAGGGTGTTTGTGCAGAGAGCCATCACTTTCAGAGGAGAAGAGAGTGCTTGGTATCACAACCGTATGGTGGTTTTAATATAGGTGCGCAACCATGTTATGACCCTAGTCACGACAAGACTAGCAGGGGCGCCGAAACCAATCACTACCTCCCTAGGGTTTGCTAACGCGGTGCCCCATCACAACGGAGTTGACCCTCTGCACTGGGCAGCGATCCGAGGTGATGTCGCATGCGTCACCACCCTTTTGAGGCATATCGCCCAAATTGACATTGTTAGAGCGAGGCGGGGACTGGTCGTAGGCGTCTGATGTTCCCCGCGCGGGGTAGCAACCTCTGAAACGCGGCCGCACTCGCAGTCCCGGTCGTATATCTCTCTTGCATACCTATTTTCCAAGCGCTTTGTTGGCGTGCCTAGGTATCTTCTCCTACAAGGTATTCAAGTTTTACGAGTCGCTTGTACGAAGATCGCAATGAAGGACAGCAACACCGACGCAGCAGTGACTCTGCTGGATCTCATCGCAGTCAATGATAGGTATGTGTCCTCGCAACCTCCCCGATCCTGCCACTCTTGCAATTCTGACGCTCCGGTTGCACAGCTGTCCCTATGAGCCTTCCTTTTTTGAGCCGCTCTACCAGCTCTACATTCCGAACGATGACCGTCCCCACGGATACCTCGTCCCCAACGTCGTGAAGAAAATACCGTGGACCAGCAACTTCCAAATCACCCACGAGACAAGAAGAGTCGACATTTTGGACAGCTCCAACGGCCAAGATACTTCGGCCGCCGTCAACGCAGCCTTCGCGGGTGTGGTCAACGCCTGCTTGGAGAGAGATCTCTTCAACCTGAAAGCCAGAATATACGAGGAGTTTACCGTTGTCGGTGTCCCATACCCGGTCCGGCTCTACCGATTCGCCGCGGCGCTCTTCGGAATCATCAGCCAGGGAGCCCATCTCACCGTCTACACCCGCACTCCCAGCGGCATGAAGATCTGGGTCCCACGTCGGAGCCCGACAATCGCCACATACCCCAACAAGCTGGACAGTACTGTCGCTGGTGGCGTCAGCGCGGGGACAACGCCGTTTGAGACTATCGTTCGCGAGGCTGAGGAAGAAGCATCGCTCCCTGGTAGCCTTGTTCGGCGTGACATTCAACCCACGGGGGTACTCACGTACGTCACATTGCTTAGAAAGGGGCAAGGCGAGTTCGGCGGCCTTGTAAAGCCCGATATGGTCCATGTGTACGACATGGAGGTTGCCGAGGATGTTATTCCTAAGCCGCATGATGACGAGGTCAAGGAGGCTTTGCTGAGGAAAGAGTTTAAGACTAACTCGGCGGCCGTCTTCATCGACTTCTTCATCAGACAGTAGGCTTTAACAGAGTTCAGGCTCCTTACTGTAATTTACAAAGAATAGTAATATACCTGTTAACTTAATTAACGTTATGTTATAGGTTATCTATACTATTAGTAATAACTTAAGTTAATTATCTTATTTAAAGTTAATGTAAGCTTAGAGATACATTGTAAATATCTAGATACCTTATTCTATTTAGCTATCTATTTACAGGTAGAAAGTTGTTAAAAGCTTACTTTTAATACTTATTCTTTACATTAATCCTTATTAGAATTTCGACATAATCAGCTTATCTTAATCTATAATAATATTATCTAGCTAAAGGTATCATAAGATTACCTTTTTCTTAAAGATATAAGTAAATTACCTTACTGTTATATCCTTTAAGGTCGGTAGAAAGTAGGCCTATTTCATTAAAGATCTAATCGTAAGTGACTCTTATAATAGGGTCCTTAGACTTAAGTATCTTAGTAATAAAGTTAAGTAAGATAAAGCTTTATAACGCCTATAGTATAGGAAGTAGTTCAAGGAGCCTATAAGGCTTATAATGTCAGTTCTACTTTTAGTAATAGATATTACAGTTATTAGCTACTTCCTTAACTAACATCTTTATTTTAAGGAAGGTGTATATTTATTAAGCTTAAGCAAGTGTCTTAACTTTACTTATATATCTTCTAAGTTAAGACTTATAGACTTATTAGATATACTTCTTTTATTTATCTAAATTATAAATGTACAGTTTCTCTTAATACTAGAGTTTTACTCTTAGTTTAAGCGTGCTGTCTATACCTTCTAATATGGATGTCCCTTTCAAAAGTTTTACGTAGTGCCAAGCTAGCTAAGCAAACCACGCCTCGTTAGTTACATGCTGATTACTACAATCATGCCACGTAATCTTACCCCTTAACCCTACTTCCACATCATAACAAACACCAAGATCATTATCATAGCACTAAACATAGAGATCTCGATACGCGCGCTTATTATTACCCTTAAATCTCCTGTTGTTAGCCTTTCTTTAGCGGACATCTTTGCAAAGACCGGGATCTCTATCAGCTCTGTTAATCGTATCTACGCCAAAGCCATTAAGCAGGGGTTTGATCTAAACGTAGGGCCTTTAGTCATTAAAGATGAATGGGTTTAAGATGCCCCTCGCTCCGGCCGTCCCTAAAAACAGACCCCTAAGAATATCAAGAAAGTCATCGCGAAGGTGCGTAAAAATCGGTACGGGCGCGAAATGAATTACGCTAATCTAGCAGGCGAATTCAGTGCCGAGGGCATCGATATCTTAGCTATTACAATTTAAAGGATACTTAGGAAAGCAGGGTTCAAGAAAACGAAACCAATAAGGAAGCTTAGATTAACGAAGAAGATGAGGAAGGATCGTCTTAAATAGCGTAATCCACAGGGTTTCCGGCCACCTATTTGGGGTTAGCTTCAGCCACCAAATGGCCTTCCACCACACCATAAACTACACTAATTATTCGGCCAAACTGGTGCAAATGCCTCCGTTCGAACAAACAGCCTTTAAATAATCGATTTACGCGTAGATAGAATAAATCCAAATAGTTAATAGTAATCTACACACGTACCACGCCTTTAGAAACCAACAGAACTATAACCTCCTTACCCCTATTACTTACCCCTCTTAAGGTACCTTTTAGGCTTTTACTACCTTATCTAGTACCTTCTAGGGGTTTAGAGGTATAAGCCCTGCCCCCCTTTAAGTATTAGTAATATTGTGACGTATCTCCCCCTTAGCCTTTTAGTAGATTTGAAGGAATTAAAGGTTAGTGATACGCTACGCTCCGAACAGTGCCCCCTTACTAACTAAAGCCCTGTATCGCTTTGCTAATAGGCTAAAGACGCCTACATCTAGGGGCTAGAGTAAGTGTGTAAAATAAGGAGGAAGGTAAAAAGTTACGATTTATAGCTTAAGTAGCTGTTAAGGATAAGGAGCTGGTATTCTCCACGTGTACAGCTTTAAGTATACTTATTGAAGTAATACAGCTATTTTAAGGTAATAACTCAGTCGGTCTAACTGTTTAGAGAGGGTTAAACAGTAAAAGAGGGATTGATAGTATTGTTAACCTAGTCGTGTTAAATTTTAATATCTTTAAAGATAACGAACGCTAGTAAGAGGAAACCGTTTACAGAGATAACTTCTATAATAGAGACTTACTTACAACTACTTAATTAGTTTAAGAATAACTTTACTTCCTTATGTGGAACGATAACTGTAAACGTATTATTAACCCCTTTTATACAGCCCTTCTTATCTATATTATAGGTATCGTTATCAGCAGGGTTGGTAAATTAGTCATTAGTCTTTAGTCATTAGTCTTAGTCAAGTCTAGTATTCTAGTTTTAGTCAAGGCTTTGACTAAACTAGGCTAGTCTTAGTCAAGGCCTTGACTAGACTAAGG
>Ga0247780_1000267_pt1 | contig 52163 bp, 34 predicted proteins | sample UWRJL079202R5_FD_179927 | JGI IMG/M metagenome (GOLD analysis project Ga0247780, IMG submission 179927) | Plant litter microbial communities from Arlington Agricultural Research Station in Wisconsin, United States - UWRJ-L079-202R-5 | ecosystem: Environmental > Terrestrial > Plant litter >...
ACCTAAGAAAGAATGGAATCCACATTCAAACGCACTATCTTTCTCTTGATAAGGGTTATGTGGGGCAAAAATCAAATTAACGGCTAATAATATAATAGCCAATAGCGGTACAAAAAAAAAAAAGAATGTAGTGCTTGTCATTTAAGTATTGAATAAGATTAATGCTAATATATTAGCTAAACTTAATCATTCTTGTGGTACAAGTATAAATAATAATATTATTAATGTTAAAATAGATATTGTTAAAGTTAAAGAACTAGATAACACTACATTTTTAATATTAAAAGTTACTTTTACTTCTTGTAATTCCACAGTTGTTGCATCTGAATCATGCAATGTACGCATAGACAATATATTTTTTAGTGTGTTAGCTTTAACTATACTACCTTGTATAGAGGTGTTTTTTACTTCTGGATCTACTATATACTCCGACTTATCAAAAAAAATTTGTTTTATAATATTCAAGTAATATACAGCACTTATTACACTAGTTAAAATAGCAATTAAAGTAATAAATATATAACCACTATCTAGTGCTGCACTTAAAACCATTTGTTTAGCAAAAAAACCTAATAAAGGTGGTATACCTGCAAAAGAAAAAATAGTAATACTTAAACTTAAGGCTAAATAAGGATTTATGTCAAAATAACCTTTTATTTGGCTAATTAACTGTATAGGTGAATTATTTTTATCCTCTAAGTTATTGTATTCTTCCGAAGAATTAATATAAAAGTACAGTGAATAACCTATACTAATTAATATAATAAAAGCATTTAAATTACTAATAGAATATTGCATTAAATAAAAGATAAAGGCCTGTATAGATTCTATACTATTAATACTTAAAGCTAATAATATGAACCCTACATGGGATATAGTACTATAAGCGAACAATCTTTTTATTCTAATTTGAGTTAAACCCACTACTGAACCTATAATTAAAGAAAGCAATGAACTAATTAATAAACCTGATGTTCAACTATACTGGAAGGAAAAAAGTGAATTACTTGTATAATGTATTAATTCTAACAAGAAAATAAATATGGAAATTTTAGCTACAATTGCTACAAATGTGGTTACTATCGTTGGTATGGCATCATAAACATCCGGAGATCAAAAATGAAAGGGTGCTGCACTAGCTTTAAATAAAAAACCAATACTCAATATAAGAAAGGCAAAATTAATATAATAAGGTGTATATATAGAAGCTATATCCATATTACCTTCATTAACTAAATCGCTTATACTAGTTATAACATAGATTCCATCTAAACTAGTAGAACCGGAATTTGTGTATAATAGACTAGTACCCAGTAATATAAAACAAGAACTTAGACCTCCTAGTAAAAAGTAAGTAAGACCTCCTGACGTAGCCAGCTCAGAGTTTCGATAGAGTGTACTAAGTATATATAGACCATAACTTTGTAATTCTATAGATAAAAATATAGATACTAAATCACTTGTAGACACTAAAAATACAGCACCACTTATAACAAACAAGATAATAAGAGGGTATTCTATTATTTTAAACTGTTCAGCCATTTTATTTAATATTTTACTAGAATAAAATATAAATTTATGAAAAACAAATTTGTTTATAGATGAATATAAGGAAACTCAAACCTTTCTAGGATAAAAAGAAGTTAATAGTATTATACTAGAACTAACGAAAAAAATAAATATTTGAAACACTTGAGTTGTACTTGTTGTGTGAAACAAACCACCTAATAAACCAATACCTCGATATAAAGAAACTAGGTATAAACCTAGGACACTCAATAAAAAACAATATATTAAAACGGTTATAGTTAATCGATTAAATAATATAGATTTATCTCGTCTACTCGTTAAAGAGTTGGATAATAGTAAAAAGAGAATTGAGTAAAGAGTAATTAATTTATTAGGTGATAAGTAATACACTTAGCAGGTTAAAGTCTAATGGTTGGACACTCCGTTTGGGTCGGAGATCTTCTTAGTTCGAATCTAAGTAACTTGAGAGATTTTATATTTTAAATATAAAAAGAGTAAACGAGTTAAAAAATAGCACGATAAAAGTGAAAAAAAGTTAAAAATAATGATTTTTAAATTATAATACCCTAAGTAAAAAACATATATAATTGTTATATTTTTTTAGTTTGAACCACTAAAAAAAAAATTACAACTGGATAAAATATAGCATCATTTATGTTACATCTAGATAAATAAAAAATAAAAGCGTGCCCTTTTTATGTAAATCTTAAAGAGTGATATATGCTACAGTTATATAAAACAGTTAAATATAAAGCCCCTTAACTGATTCAACTTATATCTGTTTTTAAGCTATGTTAGATATAAACGAAAAAAATTTAAACTAAAATTTTTAAATACAGACTAACTAACTCAAACAGCTAAGCTTAACAACATCTTTATTATAATACATAACACAATGTTAATTTCAATATGTCTAATGTATTTAGGTAAAAGATTCTTATTCAAGACTCGAACTTGAATCAGGATATTAGAAGTATCCTGCTCTACCATTAAGCTAATAAGAGTTTTTAGAATATATTTTAAAAAACATAACTAAATCTAACTTTTAATCTCTAACATAAAAAGAATATTTATTTAGTTAGTACGCGGAGGGGGGTAAAATATAAATACCTTAAATATTTAACTAAAAACCTAAAGTTAGCCGGGAGAGAAACTCGAATTCTCATTATTAATGCATGAAATTAATGTTTTAACCGATTAAACTATCCTGGCTTAAAAAAAAAATAAAATTTAGTTAAATAGGCCTACGTCTAATATAAGTTACGGCCAGTCGTATTCGAATCGACAAAATTTATTTGGAATAGAAAGGGTTTATCTTTAGCCTATAACCGGTTCGATCCCCCGGGCCATCTGTCATCTATGACCGCAAGGTGCAGATTTAGAAGTATTTCCTTAATTTAATTAAAGTAGACATAACGACTTAAAATCTTTTTTTGTTTCTATATGTATAAAAAATATACAGAGAATATCCGATTTGAACGGATGTGATTTATTAAACCAAATAAGTTTCAAGCTTATCACCTTAAACCGCTCGGTCAATTCTCTTTATAAAAACATATACAACCTTTAAATTAAAATTTAATAAATATTAAAATAAAACGTTAGAAGGCTGCGTAGGAGGACTAACTCTTTTTTAGAAAAAAAAAAGATATTTTTTTTTATTTTAAATAAATAATTTTTAAGTTTTAATTATTTAAAGGGTGGATACCCTGATTTGAACAGGGAACATATTGTGCCACATACAATCGTTCTACCATTGAACTATATCTACCTTAAATATTAAATATCATTTTATTAAAAGATTTAAATCTTTTAATAACGTAAACATCTAGAAAAACACAGCAATCTAGTATAATTTAACCTAATCTAATATAACATGTTATATTTTTATATAATAAATTTTAAGCTTATAATCCGGAGTAGCTTAATATGTAATAAGCTAGGGCATATCATATTCATAGCAAAATAAAACAACAAAAGTGTATAATAAAGCTTTATGTTGGAGTGATTCGAACACTCAATAATAAATACCAAAAATTTATGACTTACCGATTAGTCTACAACATATTGCTATTAAAAAATAATTTTTACTATTAAATAGTTTATAAGGTACATCCGACTTGAACGGATAAAATATAAAATCAAATAGTCCTAAACTATTCATGTCTACCAATTCCATCACTACCTTTACATATAATTTAAAACAATTGCTCGAGATAAGATTTGAACTTACAGCCTAGGTCGCTTCAAGACCCCGCTCAACCATTGAGCTTCTCGAACTTATTTAACTTTTATTGTACACGAGAAAAAAAATATACAGACGTTTTTTAATTTATAGTACCTTTATCTAAGGAAATGCTCATATGAAAGTATATTTAGTATAAAATTTATTTTATAGAGTTGCATATTTATTATATACAAATATAAATCTATAACTTTAAATTATAAAAAACAATATTTAAACACCTTATACCTTAGGGTTGATACTATTATTAGGGTTAATAACTATGTTACGTACATATGGAAACAAAAAGAGATTAAGAGTTGTTATGTCTACTTTAACCTAATTAAGGAAGTACTTAAACCTTTTTTCTTCCATTTATTTTTAACACAGCCTTTATGTATTAAGAATAGTTTATCATTAATTTATGTATTAATATTTCTAAACTACGTAGTACCCCCTATATAGGTGATAATAGTTAATTATATATACTCTTAAGAGTATAGTTATAATAGGTAAACAGTTACATACATTTATTCAAAGGTAGTGTAGTAGCTCAAGAGTTTACTAAACAAAATATGGAGACATCAGGACTCGATCCTGAAATAACGATATGCAAAATCGCAGTTTTACCAATTAAACTATGTCCCCTTAGTATATAAACAAAGTATTTAAATAAATAAATTAAATTTAAACATGATAAACCTATTAAATTCAGGTGATAATATAAATCTTAACTATAAACTAATACAATAATAAACATACAAATAAATATAATAAGTCATACTTACCGTATATATCGATTTTAATTACTTATTACTAAATTATCCGAAAGAGGACTTGAACCTCTATGACATTAATCAACGAAGCTTAAGTTCGTCCTGTCTACCAATTCCAGCACTCGGATTTAATATTAATATATAATTATAATGTATATATTATTGTATTTTTTTTTACGTATTAACTTAATTATTATATTTTTCTAGTATATTATACTTATTCTAGATCTATATAGTTGTTATAGTATTAAGCTTGCTGTCGTTTAACTTAAGGCCAGAGTGATTTGAACACTCATCTCAGCTGTCATGAGCAGCTTGCTTTACCAATTAAGCTATAACCTTTAACCTGTAAAAATAGTATGCGGACAAAGGATTTGCACCTCTATCAATTGGGCATGAGCCAATTATGTTACTATTACACTAATCCGCATTACTATAGTAAAGTATTTACTATATAACTAGCAAAAATATTTGTAACACTATAATTTAACTATAGAATTAGTATGTAATACCATTAAGATAAATATGGAATTTATTAAAAATAAATTAAATAATTGAAGATTATAATTGAAGATATATAGTTGTACTTGTGTATACTTATATGAAAAAAAAGTAAAAAAAAATAAATATAAAACAAACAAATTAGCCTCAACGGGACTCGAACCCATGCGTGTAATGACGAAAACATTATGTCTTAACCTCTTGACTATAAGGCCTAAATATACTAAAGCCCGGTGCAAGTATTGCACTTGCTTCAGCTGGTTACAAAACAGCTACATTACTTTTATGCTAACCAGGCTAATTAATATAACGATATCCTTATGTATAATTATAAGGTTATAGTTATATTATTTTTCAAGATAATGTTTTGCACTATTTTGAAGGTAAAATTATTTTATTTCGTTTTTGGTTATAATGGATTTTCGATAGTAAATGACTTAGTTATATTTAAAATTAGTACTTTATACCTAAAAAAATTAAAATTCTTTGAGCTAAAGCCTATTAATTGTACGTATAAATTTGCATAAGCTTAATATAATTTAATCTTATGTAAACTTAGTTAATATTAAGAAAACAAAAAAGTTCTTAATATTAAATACAAAATCGTAGTGTTCTACTACGTTTCTTTTAGAATATCTTAAGGTAAGTTTCGTACCTAGATGCTTTCAGCACTTATCTTTAACTAACATAGCGTTCCTGCCGTGCCTATGCTATTTTTTACTTGAGTGAAAATAACATTGATCATAAAGATCACTCACATAAACAACAGGTAAACCAGAGGTTAATATACCCAGCTCCTTTCGTACGAGGGGGCTATCCTTATTTTATTCTAATTCCCTCTAGAAGATAGAAACCATACTGTCTCACGACGTATTTAACCCAGCTCGTGTAACTTATTAAACGACGAACAGTCGTACCCTTCATAGTATCTGCATCCATGTGGATAAGTTAAGCCGACATCGAGGTGCCAAACTGCGTCCTATATTTGTACTCCCTGACGAAATTAGCCTGTTCAAATTTGTTAATATAGATTAATAATCTATAAATCCATTTTTTATAAAATGGTTCAGACTATTTCTTCATCTTTTTTTTTCTTTATATAATATTGCAACGCGAAAATTAAGAATAAGTATGAATAAGTATGAAATAAGTAAATAACTAAGGTTATTTATTACCTACTCAACCTTTAATACCGTAAGCTCCCACACGATTTTTCGAACTAATAATAGAGTGTTGTACATTAGATTTAACAACACCTCTTAACATTACAGCTGATAATCCTTTGAAAGAAGAATCTACATTCTTTAAACCTCCTTTATACTTCATTTTAAATACAGATCTTTGAGCCTTAAACCGTCTTGTTAATCTACCTTTAGCTTCTACTCTTACACCAGCTAATTTTAGATGTTTTAAATTTTTAAGCACATAATCATTAATAGAAATAGGTGAAACAGTTTCAGAAGTTCTGTTTTTAACTTTATTTACCATAACATCAGCTGAAGGAAAAAATCCTGATAATAAATTATTAAGAGAATCTTTAGTTTTATTATATATCGTATTATTGATATTATTAATATTATTAACGTTGTCAAGTACTTCATTATTAAACATAGCACTAACGCTAGTATTTCTTATTTTATTAGGTAAATAATTATCTTTGTCAAAATAACTAAATCTTTCACTAATTCGACTAACATTAGGTATATTTACTTTACTTAAAGAAGACCTTAATACTCTGTATAATTTATTATTTCTATTTTTTAATTTTAAAGCTACAAGCTGAGTAAATATATCACTGCTTAAATGCATTTTCTTTAATTCTACGACATTAAATTCAACCTTTTTACCATATAAATTTCTAACTAATGATTTTAATTTTGAAACCAAGGTAGGGTGTTTGAATTTAAGGTTGTTAATATATAAAGCTCAAGAAAACCTCAATAAACGAGCTAAGTATAATTTTCTTGCTTTGTGCACACTAAAGAAAAATCTTTTACTATATTCCGAAGACTTAAATTTAGTTACAATAGGCATAAAAATAATTAATTTTTGATTATTATTTAGTATTTTGTCTTGAACTAACTTAGTTAAAAAAGCATAATACTCTATAATAATACTTAAACGTCTTGTAACTTTCTTAATGCTAGAAATAGTAAATGAAAGATATGCTTCATAAAAAGTTATTCAGTAACTAGCTATTTTACTGGCATCACTATATCTTGTAGGACGACTAGCTTTAGCTTTAGCTTTACGTTTAGCTTTACGAGTAAGTTTACCTTTTCTAGGCACTTTGATATTCACATGTTCGGTTAAAATTTTGTGATAATCAGGTGAATATAAAAATTCCTGTAAACTTAAAGGTCTATTATAAGAAATAAGCTTACGTTTTCTCTGTGGATCAAGTAAATCCTTAGTAATATATAAGACTAATGTTTTCTGAGGAAAATATAAAAAATGTATTAATCTTTTAATTTTTCTCAGTAAAAATCTTTTTAATAAACTATAAGTATATAAAGTGATAGTTACTTTATTACTAGTATGTTTTAAGCTACCTTTACCGACAAAAACTTGTCTAGGTGTTAAACGTTTATGTTTAATTATACGTTTAACTTTTAATTTTCGAATTAATAATCTTTTTTGTTTTCCTTTTAGTTTTTTTGCTTTAAGAAATAATTTAATTTTTCTAGTTGAAAATCTTCCAGGTATCATATTAGAATAACTCTTTAACAAAACACTAAGACTTTTATCTAAAGCAGGTAAAGATTTAATATAATTTTGATTATAAGTATAAATACTATTATACCATTCTTGTGCTGCAGGTGGATAATGTCTTGTTTGACCTATATCATTTTGTATATAATCTAACGATTTAATTAAGGACCTCTTTTGTTTTTTCTTGAAAATTAAGGGAGTATTACTGGTACTTATAAAAGGGTCTGTATTAATCATATCAATTGTTTCAATTCTTTTTTTCATAAATGTCTTTAAAAAAATTTTTTTTATTAAACTTATAAAATAGTTAAGAAAAATAAAAAATAAGATGGGGAATGATACTACTATTTAAATTATGAAGTATTTAAAATGTTTCAAAAAAAATTTAGTATTTATTTACCATTTCTTAATCTACTAATTTGTATTTAACTCAACCAGTGTAAAGGCCTTTAAAGTACTTAAAGTATTTAAAGCTTATACAATGTAATACCTTTTTTTTTCAGCTAAATTAGCTTTTATGTGTAATACTAAATCCAACTCCTTTGAGCCTAAGAGTTAATACACAACTATTATAGGAGCTTAAAAAGCTAATATATTAGATTTTGTTTTATATAAAGGCAAAAAAAATGTTGGGTGTCAAAAGATGGAGTATTGTTAGCATAACTCACCATCTAGTCGTTGAACGTTTTTACTCCAATCTTAACATAAATTAAAATATTAAAAAAGCCAAAGTAAATTTCGCTTCAAGTTAGCTATATAAGCCATTCTTGAAATTATCCCAATTAAATACCAATAGATTTAGGCCAATATATTCTTCTATGCTCATGCATAACACATAACACACATAATACACTTAATAAGCATAAAACGCATAAATGCTAAAAAAAAAATAAGGCCATAAAACAATGGAGGACTAACATCCCTAGCGTAGCTTTTTCAAAAATCCAAGACCTTTCCTTTCTGCATCTTGTGATCATATGCCCCGCTTACGCGACTGATAGACGTGTAAGTCAGACAGTAAAGCAAGATTAAGCCATTAAACTTGACAAGTAACAAACATAATTATATTACTAGTCTTTTTGCATAGTTTATATAAAAAAAATTACATAAATTAAACATACTAATAATATAAATAAAAACATTAAACTCAGCTTATATACATCTTTATAAAAATAACTACGGTAAACATAATTACTTTTGAAGATGTATACTATGTTATCCTATTTAGCATCTTAAATATGCTGGAATAATATATTAGGCCTACGGCTAACTTAGCCATTAATTATTTTAATTACAACTATTTTCCATATAGTTAAAATCTTACTTGGATAAAATTTATTAGTTCTAACTCAATAGAAACATAATTGGATTAGTTATAGCCTATAATCTTCAAGTCTACTCTTAAAAAAATATAAGAACAGATTGCTATACCAAATAACAAACTAAAAATAAAAAAATATATGCTATTAATATGTTTAATGTCGTAAAAAGACATAAATTAACGGTTTTTAAGACATTAAACACAATATATATATATTTAATTACCATAATTAAATTATGGTAATTTTACAAAATTAACTTTGGATACACCCAGGTACTTTTTATGGGATCTGTGCCCCGCATAAACTGCCTCCTAGCAATTGTCCCCTTAAAAAAAAGGGTTAATCATTTCACCCTATAAATACCAGTGTATATTTACTTACTTATATAAGCTCAACACTAAGATATTTAAGGCTATTTTGACGTAGACCAAGTCTACCAACATGATAAACATAATAAAGGTGTTTCAACTGTGTATCAACTACTACCTTTTACTCTAAAATTACATTATATCATGTTCAATAACTAGCAACAGTAAAGCTGCATAGGGTCTTCTCGTCTAACTAGAGGTAAACTGTATCTGCACAGTTATTCCAATTTCACTGAGCCAATCATTGAGACAGCTGTTGTATCGTTAAATCATTCATGCAAGACCGCATTTAACGGCCAAGGTATTCCGCTACCTTAGGACCCTCATAGGTAAGGCCGCCATTGATCGGGGTTTCCTTCAAAGCCAAGCTTATATTAGTCAGCTTAGCAAATCCGTTAACCAGCCGACATCGGGCAGATATCACACTCAATACTTTGATTTATTATCTTATTGCAGAGTGCTTTGTTTTAATTAAACAGTCGTACAACACTATTCCATGCTTCCTATTCTTTACCTGACATAGACTTTGTCTTATTAATATACACAAAGCCATAAACAGGAGGAATGGCTCTCCTTATCCCGAAGTTACGGTAGCTAGTTTGCCGAGTTCCTTAATGATTGTTCACTCAAACGCCTTCGTATTCTCTACTAGCTTACTTGTGGTAGTTTCTAGGTACGGTTCTTATCTAGTCAAATATCAATATAAATCTGAGTGGTCATATTCAGAGTAATATAAGACTGTTACTGTTTTTCCAGAACCCATTTCACTTTACTTGTTAAATACGTTAATGATATAATTAAACCAGATAAATTTTGAATTCATTGGAATAAAAATAATCAATCCTAAAATAGTCAAAATAAAAAAGTTAAATATGACTTTAACTAATTTCAATTGTAAACATAAATACAGTTATGTTATACAAAATTATGATCCTACACCTCTTATCATAATTAGTTTGAAGTGCGTATTAGGGTATTGATAAGCATTGTCTTTACAGAACAAGGTTGTAACTATGTAACAAAGATTTTCTCATCGTTTAATCCTTTAGGTTGATAAACTTAGAGGCCGTTACTTTATAAAATCCATAAGCTTTAGGCGAGGGTAATACCCTTTTTCGTTACTCATGTCAGCATTCTCACTTGGGATGTTTTAAAATTATTCTTAAAAAGAATAACCCTTACGTATACCCAACGTTCCGCTACCCCACAATAAAAATAAACTAAATTATTCTAAATCGTGGACAAGGTGTCGGTATATTGTTTAGATCCGTTAAATTTTCGGCGCTATTATCAATGTAAAAAATACTATAAGTAGAAATTACTTAACTAGTGCTCTGTTACGAGATCTTCAAAAAATGACCGCTTCTAAGCCTATTTCCTAGTCGTATAAGATATAAACTTCCTTAATTTCACTTAACAATAATTTTGGAACCTTAACTCTTGTTCTGGGCTGTTTCCCTTTAGACATACAACCTTATCGTACTATGTCCGATTATTCAAGATTCATCTTTGCCCTTCCGAGTGCGAATACTCACCGATAAAACCTTCACGGTTGCCCGATATATGCAAAATTAACAATATAAAAGTCTAAAGTTTTTAAAGTCCTTAAACCTAAATAATACATTATAAGTTGCCTGAGATCACAGTTCTGTACCTGCTAAGATGTAACTTGAATTACCTACTTATATAGGTTTCGCAGAAAACCAGCTATCCTAGTCAGTATTGTCTTTCACTAACTTACCACAGTTCTTCGGATATCTTTACAACGATAACCCGTTCGGGCTTTTATAACCCTGACTGTAGTAAGATCACTAGGCTTCGGGTCTAATTTTAGATACTAGTTCATTATTTCATAATTGGTTTATCTAGGCATTACTGCTCGCATCTAACATTAACTCGCTGACCCATTATGCCAAAGGTACACTCTTATTTGTTATTTAAACTATACTCGAGCTGCTTATAAAACTACTAATTCAAACCTTTCCTTCACAGTACTATACGCTGTCGCTTATATATTATATTTAGCCTTAGAGGAAGGTTCCCCTTTTAATTCAAACAGGTTATGCCCATTTTACTTGTTAAACAACAATCTAATTTAAGATAATCTAATATTAGATAATCTAATTTAAGATAATTTTTGCTAGGCTTTATCTACTTTCATTCACACTAATCATAGAATCTCGTTTGATTTATTTTCCTGTAGTTACTATAATATTTTAGTTCACTACGTTTATTATTGAATTTCTCTAAGAGTACATGGTCAGTCGCATTAGAGGTATCAAACTCTAAAGATCGCACTCCCAAATTAATAAAAACTCTCTTTAATATATAGCCAGGTATCCCTAATAGTTTCTTTATATACTTTTTTACACAAAAAAAATTATTTTTATAGATATTCTCTTATAAAATCTTAAGTGTAAAAAGATTTTTTTATTATCAATCACATTACTACTATACGGTGCGTAAGTTACTATTTACCATAAAATTACTTGGTAATATTATTCAAATATATTTATTACTCAGGTTACTTAGATTCGAACTAAGAAGATCTCCGACCCAAACGGAGTGTCCAACCATTAGACTTTAACCTGTTATATATTTCACAAACTTAAAACTAAGATTAGTTTTAATATTACTAGTAATGCTTTTTAAGAGGTAAGAAGTATATAATATATACTTACACTAGACCCTACATAACTTTTATTATTCATGTAGGCCTCATGTTCATATCCGTTTTTGTTTTTATTTTTTAACTATAATAAATTACTCACTCAGACTTACAGGGGGGTAATTATTTATAGTACGTAGCAAGAAAAGTATAAATAATATAAACATATACATGTAAGGAGTGAACCCTAAAGGATTTGAACCTTCACTCACTTCGTTATCAACAAAGCGCTTTACCGTTAAGCTAAAGGATCTTATACTTTTTTTTTTATATAGCAAGATATACAAGAGCAACCAGATTCGAACTGATAATGAGAAGTTTGAAGCTTCCGATTTTAGCCAATTAAACTATGCTCTTTTAGTACTTATTTTCTACTAAAATGATGAAATCATAAGCATTTTCGAAGAAACTTAAGTAGTTTTGTATTTAACCTCTTATTGCGAAGCATATGCTTCGCAAGGGCAATAACATATAAATTACGGAAAAGAGATGACTCGAACATCCAGGTGCATAGCACAATATTTAGCAAATATCTTGTTTTACCAATAACAACTTTTCCTTGTTTTTTTACTTCTTTGTCTAGAGTGTAATGTGAAACGTCCAAAGAGGGCAGAGTTAATAGTAATCTGTTAACTTTATTCGGGTCAAACCGGGCTCGAACCGATATACGCTTCCTTGACAAGAAAGTTCTTTACCAATTAAGAAATTGACCCTTATTATCACAACCAATTAGAAATAACCGGAAAACAATGTAATAATAAGTATTACAAACGAATTACACTTTAACCTACAAGCAAGATAAGGTAAAAAATAATTATGACCATTAAAGCCTGTATTTATTTAATTTGAGGATAAAACGCTAAAGACTTTAGATAAGGACTAGGCGTTAAATGAGGATTGTCTCTATCCTCTTTAGGTGATGATGTTACTTTTTTTGTTAATATTTTACCCTCGCTTTCTATTAGACCGTCAAAACAATATAGCAGTTGATAGTTTGTATTTAAGTTTTTCATATTTTATTTTTTATTTTATTATTGAAAAATAGACTAAATTAACTAAAGCTAAGATTTAACATTAACTAATTATATATTTACAAGTATATATTACGGCCAGTCGAATTCGAATCGACAAAATTTCTAAGAAATAACATCATCAATATCCTCGTCTTCATAATCATCGTAATACTCGTCATCATCATCATAATAATCATCATACACATCATATATTTCATCCTCGTCATCATACTGATCATCATATATTTCAAGGTCAACTTCAACCTTAACATCATTCTCATCATTCTCATCATCTTCCCCTAATTCACCACCAAAAGCCGTCATAACATCTTCTTCATTAGCAACATATACCCTCATAAGAGTAAGACTAGAAACAAATGTTAAAGAAATATCATCAAAAAATAAAAACCCTATTACTATATTAAATATAGTACCCATTCTACTGTTATTTTTAAAATTGTTATTGTATTGCATGTTTTATGTAAATTTTTTTATATTGTATTAAAAAGAGACTTGTACTCTAAAGTATATTATATTTGTATTATATTTATTTTTATAGCTACCTATCCACATATAGCAAAAATATAAACAAAACAAAAGCAATCAGATTCGAACTGATAATGAGAAGTTTGAAGCTTCCGATTTTGCCAATTAAACTATGCTCTTTTATATTATATACAGAGAATATCCGATTTGAACGGATGATAGTTATTCACTATAACAACTTTCAAGGTTGTAGCCATAAACCACTCGGCCAATTCTCTTTATCATAAATCATATATTAATATATGATTTATGATAAGCTTAAGTACAGTAATAAAGAAACTAATACTAGATTTATTTAAGCTTGCATTAGGCAAAAGTAACGGAGTAAACAAATTAGTATTATATAAACTAATATGTATAATATAAACAAGGTAAATGTTTTAAGGCTTTTTGAGCCGTTTTATTTTAACAGTACTAGACGTTTTTATTAACTTATCGTTGGTTTGTTTATTTTTAAAGGCTTTACTAATGTTTTGTGCACTCTTAAGATACTCTTTTTTTTTTCCTATATCCGAGTCTTTATAAATCTTATCTCTATGCTTATAAATCTTCCTGGGGAAACCGTAAGACTTTATTAAAGCTCTAGCGTGTTGAGAACCTAATGTCTCTTCACCTGTAGCCGGATCCAACTCAATTCTTGATATATACTCTACCTCACTGGGAGTAGGGCTTTCTAAGCGCCATAAATTTTTAGAAGAATCACTAGAAGTCTTGTCAACAAGATTAGTAGAAGAATTTCTACTTTGCCCTGCGTCAATTGCGTGAGAAACACTCGCTTTTGATGATGCAGATGGATCAAGCTCCCTCAAGACGTTATCAACGTTGTCGACGTTGTTTGTCGAGACACCCTCAGCACAACTATATTGAAGTATATTGTTATTAGAGTAAACATTATTAACTTCTCCTACATGGCCTTGCTGAGTTATATAATCATTAGAACTATATGAACCTGATTCGCAATCTTTATAATTTGTTATACCAGCCTTAATGTTGGCGTTATTATAAGAAGGTTGATTATAATCATAACATACTGCTTCATTAGTATTATAAGAAGGTTGAGTATAATCATACTGAACTACTTTATCAGTGTTACTATAAGACGGTTGATTATAATCGTACTGAACTGCTTTATTAGTACTATAAGAAGGTTGAGCATAATCATACTGAACTACTTTATCAGTGTTACTATAAGAAGGTTGATTATGAAAAGGTTGATTGTAACCATAGGTAACTTTTTCGTTTGTATTACAAAAAGACTGATTGCGGCTATATTGAAGCATTTCATCTTGTCTTGCTTCGTTAGAGGTATTAACTATATTACTTGTATTATAAAAATATTGATTTTGATTATACTGAACTACTTGTTGCTGTGACGGTATATTGTCAGTGTATGCATAAGAAACATTATTAGTATTATAAAAAGGTTGATCTTGTACTACTAGATTAGGACTATAATTATTATAAGACTCAGGCTTAATTAGTTGATTGCTAGCTCTACTAGCTAAACCATCTGCATAAGTTCCGTCTTGCTTAGTATAAAAATATTGAGAAAAATCTGGGGTGTTATCATTAAAATTATCGGTACATAAGCTAGGTTCAGAGGTCATGAGAGAATAAAGTATCAGGAATATAATAGTGTATATGTAGGGACTACACAAGAAAAAGTATAAACATAAGTACATATAATTTTTACCTGTTTTAAAGAGATTACCCTTTACATAGCTATATTTAGTATCGTCGTTGTTTTTATATTTCATAATTTATTAAATTTTTGGTTTTGTAAAAAGAGGCTAAATCCTCTAAAAATATTACTATCCTTATAATAATTAAAGTATAAAAATGTATAATTATTATGCATTATATACATTAAGTATTTAATCAATTATACAAACAAGAGCAACCGGATTTGAACCGATAAACATAAGTTTGAAGTTTTCTATTTAACCACTTAAATTTTTCTCTTTTTATTGCAAAGCAAAATACTGCTTTGCAATATTTGATCTAATAAATAATTATATATAAAATCCACTATCTTACAACTTACGCACCGCAAAGCGGAGTATAAGATAAATAAATAATATTTAATATATAATAATATTATTATTCAAAATATTTTACTTTGCAATATCATGCCATCTTAATATAAGCACCTATATAGGGGCCAAATAGAACTCGACCCCCTATAAACTAGTATGACAAAAAAATTTTTTGCCAATTAAGAAATGGGCAGAGCAGATATTATAATATGAATTCGTATTACAATAAAAACTTTATAATTGATTATCCTATAATAGCACCTTCAAAATCTTTTCCAAAATAACCCTTAGATAATAAAGCCGACATATCATTAATACCTGCAAAAGTAGCAGTAACACCTGTCGGTACACTAGCATCTTTCTTGTTTAACGTAGTATAACGATCACTAAAATCATTATTGATTAAAGCAATTTCATGGTTTATAAATGAAAATAATACCTTATATGAGAATACAGTTTTATATTCAAAAACTAAATTGTCTAGAACCACTATATTATTATTTCAGGGTAAAGAATAGATAAGGTTAATATTTAAAGCATAAACAGAACCCAAATGCAGATAGTCTTCCATAGAGTTTGAAGAATAAACCTCATTTAATTCCGCATTAAATTCTTCCAAAGAATCATCATCCGTATGTATATAAAAATTTAAGTTAAGTTTAACTTTTAGATCGGAATTATTTTTATGTTTATTGTTGTAATGCATGTTTTTTGTATATTGTTATTGTTAAAAAAAAGAGACTGAATTCCCTAAAAAAATAATTTACCCTTATAAAGCGGCCGTACGTATATAACATAAAAAAGAATAAAATAAAATATAGTATATTTATCTTACCCTTACTATGTTGCGGTGGACAGTGTAAACATAAGCTATATCCTACCCAAATTATATTGAACACCCTTAGCCTTCCAAACTAAATGATAATACTGGGGGCTTGAGTCGTTAAAAACCTTCTCATACACAATTAGTTTAATCTTAACATAGGACTACTTTCAGTAAAAAAACATCTAAACTATTAATATAAATTTTTCAAGTTATTTCAACTAAAAGAAGTTCTTTTATCATTCATACTATTTTTTATAGCACGTATTTCAAAAATCTCTTTATCAGATAAACGCTTAGTTAAATAATTTAATCCTTGTAAAAAACACAGATAATTAAGATGTTTACTTGTCATTAAAGGATATTTATCAAAATAAGACCTAATAAGATGATGTTTACCATCTGCTTGAGCTTGAAAAACAAGAGCATTAAAGCGAGTATAGTTTATTTTACACTGAAATAAGCTAGCTATTTTTGACATAAAGGGTTCACTAGATAAACCAGAGGGTTTATCTATTTTTTTTTGCGATATTGAAAAAATACATTTTACTCTGCCTCTAACTGTAGAACCGTTTAATCCATAAATACCTCCCAAGCTTATCTGAAAACTACCATCTGCATCTGTCATACCAGCTAGTCAAGCATTACTTTCCAAACTACTATTATCCAAAGGTAGTTTGGGTATATATTGATTGTGTAAAATATTTATACGATCTATAGCCCTATATAAATAATGTACCTTGGGTGTACGGAATTTCCCATTTATTAGATTAATTATACTTATTACTGCTTTTTTTTCACTTAATGTATATTTACATACGTTGCTATCCTTATATAGATATATACTTCCTGAGTTAAATATAATCTGTAAGTTTTCAAAAAGAGGCAATTCCTTTTTATCAAAAGTAAACACTATTCTAGGGTTATATATACGACCGCTATTAGATTTTATTTCTTTGGTTGTTCATATATTACCGTCACCTTCTATTAAGCCAGCTAAGTAAAATCCTAATTGAGAGTTTTTATTTAAATTATACATTTTTTTTGTTATTTTTAAATTAAAAAGAGACTAAGCACTCTATTTATAATGTTATATAAATTACATAAACTGTGAAACATATTATGAAAGAAAATACCCGAATCGAACGGATCTTAGTTATTTACTATGATAACTTTTTAAGTTATAGCCTTAAACCCCTTGGCCTATTTTCTTATAATACATTAAATGTTCTAACATTTAATGTATTATATAATATTATGATATGATTTTAGTCATATAATATTAAACATTCTAAATTAATTCTTAAAATTAAACACTATGAATTCCTTTTTTATAAAAATCAATATATATCGCTTTTTTTCGTGTACATTGAAATATTTAGTTTATTAATAATATGATGCGTACCGCCACTATAATATATAGCATAGTCATCAATATAACGCATAAAAGTAGTAGAATCATTGTCAACCGGGTTATATACATCGTGGTAATTTAATAAATCTTTATTCCGGTATTTAAGTAGTACATGATACTCATTATGAAACTGCATAATGTTATAGGAATAGTCTTTACTTTTTACACGTATATTTTCACCATCTATAACCAACCCCTTGCCTCAGTTCTTAAACAATCTGTCATGTGGTAACTTTAAAAAATATTTCAGACGTAATCCTTTTTTTTCCAAATGTGTAGGGTATTTAATAGAAGCTTTATTTAAGTTTGAAAACGTATATCTAAGTACCAATTTTTCAATTATGGATTCCTTATAGTTACTAGATTTGCAAGATCAAAAGAGTTTAATTATTTCTTTTAATTTATTTATATCTTTTACATTTATAACTTGAAGAGGTGAAATATTTAGTCATTCATCATCTATTGTTTTTGCCTTTATGTGTATACAAAGTTTAACATCAGAGTTCATATTATCATATTCCTTCAAACAAAAATTGTTTATAGCCATATTTATAGCCTCAGGTGTAAGTATATTATTAATAGCATAAGTAAAATTTAAAAATGTAGGTAATGTTTTCATTAAGTAATATTTTTATTGTATAAAAAGAAGCCTTGGCTTCTAAATAAAATTTAATATAAATTTGCTTGAATATTTCGCATAACAGCATCAAAAGCAAAGAATGCTTCCATACAACCATCTAATATTTGATATTGATTATGTATTATATATTCCAATAAATTAAAATCATCTGCTGCTTGAACTTTTAAATTAGAATTCAAAAAATAACTAGGAAAATAGTTATTATTTAAGCTAGACTTATCAAAAACGGTTATTAAGGGTTTAAAAATAAACCCTTTAGGCTTAGGATTAGCAAGGCTCAAGTAATTATCAATATTAGTATTTATTTCGCCCTTTTCGTTAGGTAGTACTACAGAAGTAGCAGTAACTACACTTGTAGGTCTTGCTGTACAAACATCTGAAGATCTTCCTAAAATGTCTTTCGCTGTATTATCCAAATGGAACAATTCAATTATATCCACATAAAAAAGAACAATTAAGAATGTTAATATAGGTAGAATAATTACACATAAAAGATATAAACATTCCCTAATAAAACTTTTTTTTTCTTGTTCGTAATAAACTTCAATATAAATGCTGTTTAAAAGATCTTTTCTATTAGAAAGATGTTTAGCATTAAAAACTTGTCTTAATACAATAACTAAATCAGAATAATCTGAAGTATTAAAAGGCAAATTGTCTATTAATTTAACTATTTTATTATTTCTAGTTTTAATGGTAACTGTGAATCATACCTTCCTATATTTGTACACTAATATTTCATGGGATCAAAATTTTTCTAGATATTCACTTACATTACTAAATGTAAAAGGTAAATTTATGTTTGTATAAGTAGTATTCATAATTTTTTTTTTTATAAAAGAAAAAAGAAGACTTTTCTTCTAAGTATTAAAATATCTTGCTAAATAGTGCCTAATGTTTATCTTTAGAATGTTTACGACTAGAGTGATGTCGACTAGAATGATCTTTACCTGATTTATGTCGACTAGAATGTCGAGGACGACTAGAGCTAGCCTCATCGGTACTATGGTGACTAACTTTGTGCTTACCTTTATGCTTAGATGGTACACTCTTCTCGTCTCGTACAACCTCTGTTTCACCTGCTATTAAATGTGGAGTTAGTCTAGTATCTATTCTATTAGTTTTCAAACCATTATTAGGGCCTAACCTATTAATTTTGTAACTATTAACACCCAAAATACCTTCGACATCGACTCTAATATCCCTATTAGTTCTTTTAGTTATTTCATCTCATATCTTTGTATTAGGATCTCAAGAATTTTTGAAGTCTTCATATGATTCGTAATTACCTGATCTCTTTTCTCAAATAGTTCAAAAGAATTTTCTTTTACTTACATCATGATACTTTACTGCTATACTATCCATATTCGATACAGTTTTATTTAGTTTAACATCTATATAATTAAAAGCCAATTTAATTTTTCCAAATACTCCCTCTTTTTTTAAGACTATTTCTCCTGGCATATAATTACTTTTTGAAGGTATTCAAACTTCTTTTTCAGCCAATACTCGATTATTATCTTCATAAGCTTTAACCATATTTCTATTCGCAATATCTTTACGTAGTTTTCAGTTAACAGAATTTTTATCCGGTCTTTCATGAAGCCAAAACATGGCTTCGTTAGAACCGTTTAATCCAATAGTAGCATGATTACTATTAATAGAAGATCTTGTAGGATTAAAATAGGGAGCATTACCCGGCACAGGGTAAGGATAACCATAATTGGGACTATATTCTATATTACCATCAGGATATCTATAACTGTGTGTAGGTGTATTGATTTGATTATGCCCTGAGCCATAACTACTTGCTGACACAGGGGAATACTTAGGATAGGTAACGTTAACATTGTAGGAACCATACGTAACTAGAGGTGTAATATTATTAGAATCATTTGTAACTAGAGGTGAAACATTATAAGAACTATTTGTAACTAAAGGCGAAACATTTTTCGAACCAAGTCTAGAAATGTTTGAAGAAGTATGTTGCTCATACATAGTGTGTAATCCATTGTTATATGAAAAGTTTTGGATATATGTGTTTCTATATTCACTAGGCCTGCTAGTATACTTATCAGGGGTTTTATACTCGGGATGTGAGCCAAACATTTCTCTCTCGCTAACGGTCGACATAGTAGGTGTAGTAAGTGTAGATAACACAGGTCTCTCTTGTACTATTTTAGGTGTATATCTACTTGTATCTTGCGAAGCATAAGAAGTTCTATTTAAACTAGGTGTGTATAATGCTCTAGACTTCAAGGAATCCTCTCGTCTAATAGTGTTTACCCTAAAATAAAGGTCTTCACTAGCTTCTACTCTTCTAATACTTCTTCGCAAAGGCGATCTACTAGATATATTTTCATTAGGCACAGGTAATCTGTTATTCTCAGTTCTATACCTAGATGTATTTAGATTATTAGATGTACTTACGTTATTACTTCTACTAGTATAAGTATTATTAGCTCTTCTACTAGTATTATTATTATTATCGTTATAGCAATTTATTGTCGAGCTATTATTAGATGTAGAGTCTTGTGTACTATCACCATTGTTTACGATATTTTTAGTTACATTAGAATAGAAGTTATAAGAATGACGGTTACTATAATAAGATTTAATAAACTTGGATATATTTTTTATAATAGAGGATAAAGTATGACGGTTACCAACTTTACTAGAAAGTAATGTTTGATTTAAAGTACCTAGCATTTTTATTATATAATCAAAAATATTAGTTTTTAAGTTAATAAAGCTTTGAATTATACTGAAAGAAGTAGGTATTAAGGTAAATTCAAAATAGTGCACTAGTTCATGACTTATAACAATAAATAAGGAAAATATTATGTAGTACGTAAGAGACACACAATTAAAATAATCTAAGTATACATTTACATTATACATATAGCTTACTATAATTCTTGAGGATAATCCAACTATAAATATGATAACAACTTTGCTGAAATTATATTTATTAAATAATTTATTGAATAAATTAGAGGTATAAAAGGTATGTAGCTTGTTTTTAATATAGGTAATAATTGTATAAAGTTTTTGTTGCATATTAAAAATTGTTATTTAGATAAAAAAAGAGTTATATAACTCTAAATATAATAAGTTATAGGCATTAAAGCCCTCTACCTCCTCCAGGTTTACTATCTTTGAAAAATCAGGAAAGTGTACGGTTAAAAAGGTCTAATTTGTATACAACAAACTTAGTATTATTTTTACATTCTTTAAAAACATTGGGTATGTTTTTAAAAAAATTAACTTTAGGTGTGTTAGAAGGATAATATCTATAAAAATTTTTAGAAGACCCTTGAAAAAAAGTTGTAGTAGGTTCTTTATTAAAATTTTTATAAAACCCTTGATTAAAAGTATCATTATTTAAATAATTTTTATTGTAATTAGCATAATCCGAAAGCAAGTAATCTTCTAAATTAACAATGAAAAATAATTCTTTAAAGTAAAATAAATTCATAAATAATAGTAATACAACCAAAAAAAATAAAAGGGAGGCCAGAACAAACAGTAGCAAGTAAAGTATATATAGTATTTTAGACATATGTTTAATAAAATTTTTAGTGTAAAAAGAGATAAAAACCTCTAAAGTTTAAATAACGGTATTGTTACATTAAATATATCCACCTCTGCTTATAAGTGGCTTATAAGTGGGTAGTTTGTACGAGTAATTGCTGACGTAAACCCTGGATCTAATTTTTTGATAGATTTTTCTAACTCTCGCACTCTATCTAGAACTTCATTAGCTGCGTTTCGTGTTTCAAACATCTTTATTGCCAAACGATCCTCCTCACTAAAATTTCTAAGATTATGCCTAGATATCCCTTGTAACTGTTCATTTAAATCACAATAATGAGCATAATTAACAACACATGTACGAAATCTAGTTGTCTCATGAATCAAATTAACCTTTAAATGGTATAAAGTTCAACCACCATCTTCACATAAAACAACAGGACTAAAATAAAGACAAAAAGTCAGATATATTATAAAAAAAGCTAAGAAAAATAAAGATAAAAAAAGCAAATTGTAAAAAAATAAATGTTTATTAATATTTTGATTCATAAATTATATATATAAAATAAAAAAGAGACATAATTCTCTGGTTAAATATTTATAAACATAAATATATTTTGTTGAAAAAAAAGAGACATAATTCTCTGCTTAAAGATCTATAGGTCTTGAACCTATATAAGGCTGTGGAAAACCTTTACTTTACCTATTAAGTTAAGATCTTTTTAGGCAATCATTCTGATTGCCTAAACAATAAAAAAAACTTTCTCTTCCAAATTTATGACAAATAATGGTATCTTATCTACTCTTAAAGCTTTAAACTCTTATTCACGGGGTTTAAGCCCTATATTTCGATATGTGTTATACGTGTAGTCAGCATAAGATAAATATCTACTTTTATTTAAACCATTGAATGTATTTAAGTATGTAATTGTCTCATAATTATATAAAGACAGCAAATATAATGATAATCTTAAATCTAAAGGGCTTAGGACATGAGCCTTTTGGCTACCCCCTCGCCCTATATTAACTCTTGTATTATCTATATAAGCAAATATGTTTTTTATATCCAAATAATTACCGTCTCTTAAAATAAATAAGCTATAGGGATTATATTCTAAAAACTTACGAGTATTACCATTTAAAAATTTAATAAACTCCGTTCTTTTTAAATCCAAATAAATAATATTAGAATCTTTACTATATCCACTTTTGTTTATTAGATTGTCATCATTTCTTATAGAAAAAATATATAACTTCTCTATACCATTCTCTTTAAGAGTATTCTCCAATGAATCGAGGCATATAGTACAAGGTTCTTTAAAAATATACATTTTAGTAATAAGATTAGTAACCCCTTCTTTAAACCTCGATCTATTTACAGTTAAAACAAAATTAGTATCAGTGTGTAGAATACGGAATTCAAAATTTTCATTTGGAATATATTCGTCGTCTATGGCCTTGGAATCTACTGTACTATTTATTTGTGAAACGGAATCTAAAACACTACTATCTTTTTGAAAATTCATCTCAGAGTCTTCATTTGTAATATTATCCGTTTCAAGATTACAAACACTTATATCCTTATTTTCTAATCTATTTAGACTAGAAACAAAATCTAAATTAGTATTAGTGTCTCCTCGATTTAAATCTAATTTGTTGCATGTTGTTCATTATTCTCAACCCCAAGACATCTCCTCGAACGGTACTTTATCTTTAAATTGTATTGATTGCTTATTGTATTATTCATTCTCATATTTATTTTATTCATTTTTGTATACTTTTTTAATAGATTAAAAAGAGACAGAATTCTCTAAGTAAACACTTACCGGGATAAGTCAGAGAATAAAGGATTTGAACCTTTATAGTTTGATAAACTAAGTTAAATTAAGATTAACTACCGTAGCCCTTGCGGTCCCTTCTCTTTGATATATATAATATTATATATATACTAACTATCCTATATTTAAGTATACGCTTATATCTTTTTTTATAGCGCAATATCTGACAAACATTTTTCTCAGATTTTTCGTATAAAAAAAATAATATAATATTTTTATTAAATACGTTTTACCTTGATATCCTGGGATACATTCATATTAGCTTTTCTAATACGTTTATCTCCATGGGCTTTGCTAATAGCATGCATATCATTAAAATATTTTTCCCTCGATTTTTTTGCAGCATTATCCCGGGCAGCCTTATGTGAACCTTTCAGTCTCATAGAACCTACATTGTATATACGTCTTTCTAAATAGGCTGGTCTCAAGTCAGTAGGAAATATATTAGTATTCATCATTTCAGCTTCAGTAGGGATTCTTAAACCTAACTCAGTGGAACTAATATAACAAACATCACCTGTCTTAGGATCAATATAGTTATATAAAGAAGCACCTGTAGGTTCTCCTGATATAAGACCTGTAGTAAGTTGTGGACCACTATAAGTACCCATGACTTTATGTCCGTCCAATTCAAACATTATAGTGTCACCATCCCAAGCTAAATCACCTAGTTTACCTTGGAGAGGGTAAACTGAATCCTTAGATACTGTATGTATTCCTGAAGATCAACCCCTCAAACTATCAACATCCGAACAAGGCTCAGAAGAACTTTTTTGCGTAGCATAAGTTATCTGAGATATTGAAGATTTGTTATGGTTAACAAAATTAGTGGAGCCTACTTCTTCCTGGTTTGACGAAGCATATGTTTCGCTATAATAACCTATACCATGCTTAACTACTTCTTGATGCCCCGCATTATCTTGCAGGGCATCATTATGACTAGTCTCTGTTCCTTCTACATGAGCTCCAACTTGCGTATCATAAGAAGATGAAGTAAATTCTTGATCTTCAGCTAATATATTGTCACAACATAAAGAAGGTTCTAAAGTTATGATAGTATATAATATATAAAAAATTAACGTATATAAATAGGGGCTCTTTAAGCTTTGTAAGGTAAAATAAAAAGATAAGTAAAAAAACTCTTTCCCTTTATTAAATATATTAGTCAGCTTATTCTTAATACAGTTTTTATTATAATTCATGTTTTACGTAAAAAATTTTTTAGATTAAAAAGAGCCATAATACTCTAAAAGAAATATTTATTCTAGAAAGTAAATAAGTCAAAAAAGAAATATAAAAAAAGTATATTAAATAATAATTTTTTTTTGTCTAATTCTTTCTATAACAACGTATCAAAAGGATTGTTATGTAAAGTTATTAATTATATATCCTTTACAATAATGTTATTAATCCTTTACTATTTAGATGTATGTGCCTGTAAGACTATCCAATAGTAAAACCTTTACCATCTCCTATATAATACTTATAGGGTAAAAAATCCGAGGCATCTTTAGTGCCTCTATATAACAGAGCTACATTAATATTATTATACTCAGGCTTACCCTTTTTATTGTCAAGCGATTTAGCTTGATTTTCTATAAACATAACTAATTCAGATGTAGATGATATTTGTTTATTTTCAAAAATTACATTTTCTATTACTATAGTTTTATTATTTCAAGGTAAAAGGTAGAAAAAGTTAATATTTAAATCATAAACAATACCCAAATCAAGATTAAGATTCAAAAGTTCTAAAAAAGAACTTTTTTCTTTTATACCATACGAAGTTTCCATCTCAGTACCACTTACTACTATCGAAAAATTTAAATTTAGTTTAGCATTTATTTTGTCATTATTTTTATAATTCATATTTTATTATTTTTTTTTTATTATTGAAAAAGAGACTTATTCTCTAAATAGTTTTTAATAAGCTATTCACTAACTAATTACATCTTTACAAATATAAACCACTCGGCCTATTCTATTTAATACAAACTATGATTAACCAAATACAATTTAAATTTAATACACTAAAATGTATAAACATAAGTTAAACAAACTTTAGCCTACCAAAAAAATGTTACAATTAGTCGGACTCGAACCGACATAAGCTGTGTGGAATACAGCTAGTTTACCCTTAACCCATAATTGTTTAAAGTATTTTTATAAACATTTTAAATGATCTCATTTAAAATGTGTTCTCTTATTGTTCATGGAATTTTTTTATACTTTTAATACTTCTAATTTATTTGTCAGTTAATCGTTTACCTAATCTACGGCCAGTCGAATTCGAATCGACAAATATCGTGTGGTAGACGATTGGTTTACCATTAACCTATGGCCGTTGAGTGTAAAAGCATAAACATAAATAACAATAAATTATAATTATATATTACTTTTTATATTTAAACTATTTACACTATTATAGTTATTCACTATGTCAAATATGGATTATATTTTTTTTTATTTCAGGGTTTCATAGTCTATACTTACCAACTTTCATTAAATGATTATTATTTAGCATAAGGTTATTAATTTCAATTAATTTATTTAGTCTATGTATTTTACTACCATAAAGTCTATAGTTATTAAAGTGATTAAATATAACATTATTTCACAATTTTTTACCGGACAGAGTAAGTTGAAGAGAATTAGTATCGTGATAATATATTTTGCTGGGCGATTCAAAGTAATTTGCTATAGATAACAATAAATTTTTATTATACTTATGTTGAGAAATTTGTAAAGACATTCTACAAAAATTAACATCATTTGTGTTTAAAGCTAAACAGCCGTCCCCGGCTATAAATCCATTCACGTAATCACCATCTATAGCAATATATTCTCTATTACTTTCTAAAGTATGTGCTGGGCAATAATCCTTTTCAAATACCCTGTATGAGTTCATACCTTTACTTGCAATAATAACTTCATTTAATCCTTCTTCTGTAAGATGTTTTTTAGATTTAATAATATCAACTGTTTCTTTAAAACACACATAATCTAAGTATTTAATGCCTCTTAATGAATAGCTGGTAAAATGAGGTATAATAAACTTATCTATAGAATAGATATCTTTTACCTCAAAATTAATAGTACCATTATTACCATAAGAAATAGTACCACACCCTCAAAAATCCTTAACCAAATGTATAAGTTCGGTTTCATTAGTTAACATAGTTATTTTAAATCTTAAACCTATGTTAAATCCGTATTTGGCCCTAATATCTTTGTGTTTTGATATAGAAAATGATCCTTCCGCTTCAGTTAATCCCGTTATAAAATATGGTTTTAGTTTTATGCTAGTCATTGTTTTATTCATTATGTTTATTAAAAAGATACTGTATTATCTAAAGTTATATTATGAACCTCAGTAATATATTGATATGAATAAAAACAATCATACTACATCAACAAAGTGTCAATATAATATAGCTGACTCCATTCCCAGGTGATGGTTTTCAGTAGAGTGGTAAGCAAGTACACGTCATAAACCTACTGCAATAAAAGCAGTACCTATCATAACATGAATACCGTGGAATCCAGTACCTAAGTAGAAACAAGACCCAAAAATACCGTCACTAATTGTAAAAGAAGAAACTGTATATTCTATACCTTGGAAAGCGGTAAAGACTAAAGCTAATATTACTGTAGCTACTAAACCATTTAAGGCTCCGCTTCTGTTACCTTGTATTAAAGAATGATGAGCATATGTAACTGTAACACCTGAAGATAATAAAATAACAGTGTTAAGTAAAGGTAATTCAAACGGGTTAAGAGCTTCTATACCCATAGGTGGTCATTGTGCACCCAGTTCTATAGTGGGTGATAAAGCACTGTGGAAAAAAGCTCAGAAAATACCCAGAAAGAATAAAGCTTCAGAAACTATAAATAAGGCTACTCCCATATTTAATCCTTTTTGTACAGCTAATGTATGGTTACCTAAATAAGTACCCTCACTTATAACATCACGTCATCAAAAAGACATTGATAAAATAACAGTTAAAAAAGCCATAACTAAAAATGCATAGGCATTATTAAAACTATGCATAGTTAATACACCAGTAGTAGTTAATACTAATAAAGCTATACAAGTAAATAAAGGTCAAGGGGAAGGTGAAACTAAATGATAGGGATGTGCTTGAAAATTACTACGGGTTAAGTTTGTCATTATATTATGTACATATCGAATCAAAAATAGATTTAGAGTTGTTATGTTTACGCTCATTAAATTAAGGAAGTATAATTAATAATTAAAAAAATAAAAAGCCAGATTAAATATTTATAACCATAAGACCTATGGGATTCGAACCCATATAACAAAGATTAAAAGTCTCGTATTTTACCGTTAAACTAAGATCTCTTATACATAAATTTATGCTAAGAAACAAAAAATGTGCTATGTATATTAAAGTTTACATAAAGCAAAGTAAGAAATAGGTGACTTGAACACCTAACCTACCGTGTGTAAAACGGTTGCTCTACCATTAAGCTAATCTCTTTTAAAGTATTAATAATTACTTAAAATATAATTAAAACACGTATATAGCCGTACATAGAACGCGTACAGGACTTGAACCTGTATTAGGGCGGCCGAAACGCCATATTCTACCATTGAACTAACACGTTTTTTAAGTATTATTAGTATTATAAGCTTATCAGAATAAAATGTGGTATAAACCAATTAGAAATATAAAATAAAAATATTAAAAACAAAAATTACGATTAAAATAAGGTCCCTAAAAACTTAATTAAATAACATATCTTAGTTATAGAGACTTTTTTTTAGCAATAAAGGCCTGTTAAATATATATAAAACATAATAAATCTTTATTAAGGAAATAAACATATAGGAAAAGGTATAAAAAAAATTTTTTTTATATTATTTTTTAATTTTTTTGTTTAATAGTAATAACTATAGATCCTACCATCGCTAATAGTAATATAATAGAAGTTAATATTAATCATATACTATAACTAGTATACATAATATTACCTATACTAGTAATATGATTAGTTTCTGCTAGGTTACCGTCTCATATTTTACTAGTTACATAGGATACACCCCCATTATCTAACTCTATGTCATTTAAATTAAATAAATTATATAAAAAATTAAACTTATTATCTAAAACATTGGATAATGTTACGTTAAAATTAAAAATAGAACTGTTGAAAGATGTCATACTATATGGTAGTATTTGATTAATAGGGTAACTAAAAGAAAGACAAATAAAGATAGCTAAAGGTATACTATTAATTGAATTACCTGTTAATTCACTTACTCTCACATTAATTAACATTAAAATAAAAAGGAATAATATAGACACAGCACCAACATAAACAAGTAAATAAGATAAACCTATAAAATTTAAACCTAACAAGCTAAGATAGCTAGCAATACATACAAACAAACCTATTAAAAATAATACAGACACAACTGGGTTTTTAATAATAATAACTAATATACCACACAACACTGCAAATAAAGATATAATATCTAAAACCTCTACTCTATAACCATTAGTATAAACTTCACTGAAAACAAAAAGACTATTCATATTTATACATCTAAAATAAATACTAAGCAAGAAATTAAATATAAAAAGACACTTTTAAGTGAAATTAACTGCCGTATTACATACTAACATTTAAACATAAGTGTAAAGTAGTTTATAATTTATAATTTTTAAATTATAAGCTGTTTAAAGAAATTATGTATTATACAATATAAAGTAATCCAAAGTTAAAATAAATTATAAAAACAAAACAAATTAACGGATATAACGTAAAAAAATTTTTATTTTTATATAATAACTTAACCTAAAGACAATTAAAAGACATTTAAAAGACATAAGTAAATAGTATATGTATATAAAAAATAAGAAATATAAAACTTTAAGGACATAAAAGTATGAAGTATGCGCAAGCCTATAATTAAAAAATTTATCTAGCCCTCAACATGAATCGAACATGTATATAAATATTAACAGTATTTCGCTCTACCTTTGAGCTATAAAGGCTAAATAGGTGTAACTTATATATTATTCTACACCTACTTAGGTATAAATAATAAGTTATAAATGTTTTTTTAGGAAGAAAAGGACTCGAACCTTCGACAGCGCATTGCTACTGAGTTTACAGCTCAACCCGCCATACCATCAAACGGAACCTTCCTTTATATATATATCTATATAAATAGATATATATATAACATATATTTCTATATAATATACATATATTTCTATATGTATAACTTATGTATTGTTAATATTAATCAATCCCGTGCAACTTCCACTACACGAACCGTATTTCGACTTAACACCAATCAAAGTCACGCATACGAAGACCTATCATAAAAATAGCTAGATGTAGTTATCTAGAGTAAATAAAATATAATAAGCCAAACTTATTGCACATACTTCTTTCAGCGCCTGACGAGTAGTAAGTACCTATCTGAGATTAAATTCACCGTGACGTGGTGATTCACGATTACTAGTAATTCCTTATTCATGTAGTCGAATTTCAGACTACAATCCTTGTTATATCCTATTTTAATTAGATTAGCTCAAATTCACATTATCGCATCATTTTGTATAGGCATATGTGGCACGTCTATCGCCCACAACATTAAGGCCATGATGACTCGTCTTATTCCCTGTTATCAAACCCATATCCAGGCGAACTGCTTTATTTATCATAATAAGATACAAATAAAGCAAGGGCTTCCGTTAATTTAAAGGAGCAAACCAATATCTCACGACATTAACTAAAAACAGCCGTGCAACGCTTGTAATATATTAATCTTTCTAACCTTGTGCATAGCAATAGGTGTTTCTTACATGAAAAGAATTAAGAAAGATTAATATAATATTCAAATTGTGGTAAGGTTTTTCGCGTAACTACGAATTAAATAACATACTTCACTACTGGTTTCAGAAACGGTCTAATGATTTCAGTTTCTGCGTTGCCACATTACTCTTGAGGTGAAATGCTTACACTTTCATTTATAGGCCAAATAAATATCTAACCCATGGCATTCATAATTCTCTGCTTGGACTACTAGGGTATCTAATCCTGTTCGCGACCCGAGCCTTCGTCCCTCAACGTCAGTTATTAGATAAAAGGTTGCTTTCGCCTTTACCAGTCGTTATGGGATCAAAGAATTTCAACTCTACTCCACAAATACTCACCTCCTCATATAAAACTCTAGTAAAAAGATATCTTGTTTAAGATCAAATTTACCGTCTAGGTACCCTGTAAACCTATTAAAGATGAATAACACTAGTCTTTTACGTATTACCGCGACTGCTGGCACGTAATTTGGTCAAGACAAATAGATATTTGATTGTCATTATCAACCATATTAAAATATCTAGAACTTTATGCGACAAAATCGCTACTATACCGTCAGCCTGAGTATAAACCCAGTTAATAACTAGAAAATAAAAATAAGATTTCTAATATAAAACAACAAAGTAAACTTAAATAAGGATAAATTAGGAGACGAATCACCTAATTAATTATTTATTTTAGATGTACATAAACCCCATATAAATGAGATTAATATAAAACAAATAGAATACCAGATTAAACCTTAAACAAGGATTTTATTTTTAATTTTCATAAAAATAAAATGATTATTTAACCGTTATAGCTAGCCTATAGCATAGGCTATACATTCCCCCAAGTTGCTGGTTCAGCCGTTAGGCCATTGACCAATATTCCCCACTGCTGTACAAAACGTATTGGGGTTTTTTCAGACCCAATGTGATCGATCGACCTCTCAGCCTCGACTACGGAATTTTAAGCTGGTTAAGCCATTACCTTAACTACTACCTATCCGAAACAAAGTTTGTCCTCTTAAAGCGGAAAGTATTTCCTTTCGTTTATTATAAGGTATTTATTAACCTTACTTTAAGGCAGCCACCATGTTATTTACTCACCTGTACACCACTTCTAATGAAAATAATATCAAATCAAAAATACAACCTTAAAGGTTAGATTTCAGACTAACTATAATTTAAATTAGACGTACGATTAGCATGTGTCAAGCATTTGGACAGCGTTCATTCAGAGCCATCATCAAACTCAAAAAAAAAGTAAATGATGCAAATGACAAATCCACTAAGGAAAAGATTTTGAATATAAATAAAAAAAACTTTTTTTTTTTATCATTTACACCATTACTATAAGCCCGTACTATATACTATGTACATAATTAACAGACTAACATTGTTATTCATATACTATAAAAGCATTTTTCATATTATTTATCTATAAATTTTTTATATTTTTGGATACCATTAAGCCGGATCCTGTCTTAGTAATTAGTCTAAATTAAGGCTTAACAATGGGCGTGTAAGTTCGCAAGACCTTTTTGACTATAAAATAAAAAAATACGATAACATGCATAGTTAAAAGCAAGCACAATAGTACCATACTAGTAACTATGCAATAATAAAGCATAAAATTATTGTAAATATTCTATAGCATTTACTATAGTAAAAGGTTTAATATTTTCTGCGCAATACCCTGGCTTTAACTATACACTCATTTACTTTGTGTTATTGTTTAGTAAGCGTCGGACTTTCCTTGGCTATAATTAAATATAGCATATAAACTATCGGTATCACAAAAACATATGTACATATTAGCCGTTTTAAGTTTTAAGCCTAAAGTTTTCAAATAAACCTTTAACATTTTACCCCTTAATAATAAAGTTTATGTAAATATTAAATAATAGAATTCTTTAATAATAGAATTATTAACTAAAAGAATGCAGATTAGCGACAACGAGTATACTTAAGAAAAAAGCCTTAAGCAACTATTTACAAATATAAATCTGTTTTTAGTTTTAGGACTGCTTTTATACCTAAGGGATTCAAACCCTTAAAGAAAATAGCCATACTTTTAGTGAGGGTTTTTTAATATAAATTTAAATCAATCTAAAAGAGAAAAAAGCTAAATGTTACTTAAAACGGCTAACGTAGTTTTATATAGATCTTTATAAATAAACATTTAATTATATTTCCTACTACCTAATCCTTAAGTCTTTTATATAAAAATTATTAACGTAGAACAAGTCTAAATATATAAGAAAAATAAATATCAAAAGGGATAAGCTTAATCTCCAACTAAGAAAACTTGTATTATATCCGTAGGCTCCGTAGACCTTCAAATAAAGATAATATTAATTTAAATTAAATAAACAATAATGTTGTATTTAATTTAAAAAACTATTATGTTAAAATATAGTAAAGAATCTTATTTAGACTATACAAATTAATGTAAATCTAAAGCATCTTTAATGTAACTACTTGTAAGAACAACAAAAACTTGGGCTTGTATAAATGCAATACCTAATTCTAACCCTGAAAAGGCTATAATAAAGGCTAAAGGTATTAATCCTAAAAAGAAAAAAATAAATCCTGATGTCATAATATTATAAGTAAAACCTGCTAAAATGTTTAATAACATGTGACCACTTAATATATTAGCACCCAATCTAAGTCCTAATGATACATTTCTAGATAAGTAAGATATAAATTCAATTAAAACTAATAAAGGTAATAATGCTAAAGGACAACCTGCTGGAACTAGTAAAGAAAAAAATTCTAAACCGTGTTTTTGGAAACCTAGTATAGTGGCACCTAATACTACAGTAAAGCTAAGAGAAAAAGTAAAAATAAAATGACTTGTAGAAGCAAAACTGTAAGGCACCATACCTATTAAATTATTTATTAAAATAAATATAAATAAAGTATATATAAAGGGAAAATATATTTGACCTTTTATAGGGTTTATTTGATTTGTTACAATACTATGTATAGTAGCATATAGAGACTCTTGACTAATTGATCAACCATTGCTTACTATTTTATTATAGTTATTAGTTAGTACGTTTAAACTTAATATAATAAAACCAGATATAGTTAAGTATAAACCAATATTAGTTAAAGATAAGTTAAAGTCACCTAATATAGGAGCATTTAAACTTATTAAGTTTCGAATTTCAAATTGATCCAAGGGGCTGATTGTAAAGAATAGATTTGTTATATCTTGCATATTTTCTTATTTATTACGGATTTATGTATATTAATTTGCCATATATTTAACTCAATATTCTTTCATAGAATAGTAATATAACGTTAAAGGATAAAATAACCTTAGCATAGAATAGGTATATTAAACCTTTTTTGAGGCTTAATAAAAACCAAAAATACGCATAAAAAAAAGGAGGGGGTAAAAGTATATACTACAACTTTAAACTGAAAATAGTATTATTAAAACTCAGTATAAACTATATAAAATAATTATACTAAGCAAACTAATTTAACTGTATTATAATTGAGAAATAAATATACGAGAAATAAATAATCGTACAAATCTAGGTAGTATGTATTTAGAAAATACATATATCATAATTATAAGTAATATAAAAGCAAAACTAACTTGATTGATGAAATAAAAAGGAACTAATTGTGGCATTTTTTTTTAGTAAAATTTTTTGAAATTTATATAGTATAAGTTAAGCAAAAAAGGGGATAATCTTAAGAAAGGTTAAAAGAATAAAGTAAAAAAACCTTAAAATTTAAGATTGTCAATATATTAAATTTACTTACTTAGAGTATAACCCTTATCAAGAACTAAAATTTGTTTACTAATAAAAGATAAAAAAAATTATAAGGATATTAAATATTAAGCATGGAAAAAAAATAAAAGTCTTAATATACCACGCGACCTAATGTAAAAATAAAAAGGGGGGGGGTTAGACACTATTAATATAAGGCAAAAAAAGCACTTTCTTTAAAATAAATAATTAGCTTAAGTAAAAATATTTATTATTTGTTTTTAGGACTAAATATTAATAATATCTTTAAAGTTTAGCTGTAGGCCTAACGGATTAATTAATATATCTTCCTAAAAAAAAAATGACACCAGCTAATTGTTTTATACTTAAAAAAAACCCACGCTACATAAACGTATACAAAACGCCTAAACTAAACGATGACTCTCTACAGTTTAGCCCTAATCCTTTAAACAAAAATAAATAACACCCATATATAACAATATAAATAATTAGTCTAGAGCAGATTATCTATTATGATATCCCTTTACGACACCATGCCTATGCGCCGCAATATATATATTTATGATAAATGATATTAAGTTTAAACAGTTTACAGTTTACACTGCCATTAGACATGGTGTTACATATAAATTATATAAAATACTTGTTATAATTATTATCTAAATATAATTACTAGCATTCAAAGTACTGACGTATATAAAAAATAATAAAAAAAGGTTATGTTTACTCTAATGTAAAAAAAAATTTTTTTTCATCACTTAAATTATGTATTATTTTCATATTTATAAACTTATATTTGAGTAAATCAATGTTGAAACAGAATAATGTAAACCATCCAGAATAGGGGCAGGGTATATACCTAATATAACTGTAAACATAATTAAAACAAGTAAAATAAAGAATTCTCGTTTATTAACATCGCTTATATTAGCCTCAAAGAATTTAGTAAATGATCCTCCGAAGGCTATTCTATTGAACATATATATAGTGTACGCCGCAGAAAATACAATAGAAGAACTAGCAAAAACACCTAACAAAGGTAATCTTTCAAATACTCCGTAAAGAGACATGAACTCTCCTACAAAGTTAAGAGTTAGAGGTACACCACAATTACCTAAAGACAAGATGAAAAATAATATAGAAAACAAAGGCATTATCTGTGCCATACCTCTATAAAAACTTATTAACCTAGTCCCAGATCTATCATATAATACACCCCCAGCACAAATAAATAAACCACTAGATACAAAACCGTGTGCTAGCCCCAAAGCTATACCACCCTCTATACCCTGTATTGTGTTACTAAATACACCTATTAAATATACAGCAGCGTGCGATACAGAACTATATGCTATAAGCTCTTTAACATCTATAGTTCTTAAAGTACTAAAACTAGCATAAATAATAGTTATAATACCTATAAGATATATTATATATGTGTATTCTAAAGAAGCTTTAGGTAATAAAGGTAATATAAGTCTAAATATACCGTATAAACTAAGTTTTAAAACAATAGCAGCTAAAATTATACTACCGGCTAAGGGAGATTCAACGTGAGCTTTTAGAAGTCAAGTATTTAAAAAAATAGTAGGTGTTTTTACTGCAAATGCTATTATAATACCATAAAATAAAAAAAGTTGAGTTGAAAAATTAAAATTAGTTTTATATAGCGCATCAAAATCAGTTGTACCCATAATAGAAGACATAGCCAAAATAGATAATAATAAAAATAATGATCCAATTAATGTATATAAAAATAAGTAGAAACTAGCCCTTACTTTATTACTTGACCCAAATAAACCTATTAATATAAATAAAGGAGGTAATATACTTTCAAAAAAAATATAAAACAATAATATATCTAAAACTAAAAAAACTGTTAATAATAAAGTTTCTAATAATAAAATAATTATAACAAAAGATTTAATGTTTTCAGTAATAGATGTTCAATTACTTAATAAAGCAATAGGAGTAATTATAGTAGTTAACAATACAAAATATATAGAAAGCCCATCTAAACCTAAGTAAAAATCAAAAGAACTTATCTCATGATATTCTTGAACGAATTGAAATTGATTACTACTAAAATCAAACAATATAAATATAATTAAAGATAAAAAAAGGTTGATAAAAGATGTAAATAGAGCTATATTTTTAATACTTATATTTCTTAAAAAACTAGAGTTAATAGATGTTTCACGCGTTTCACTCGAAGTACCTGCATAGACATTAGATGTAGAAATAGCGAATATTCCTAACAAGGGTATTAATAAAAGAGTAAGCAACATAGGCTAATAAAAAAAAATAAGTAATGTACCTTTTGATGGGAAAAATTAATTTAGTAGTCTTATATATTTGTAATATAGTTATTTTATTAGCTACAAAAAATAAAATTTTCCCTTAATATTATACCAGATTTGAACTGGTATATTGATTTTACATGAACCCTGCTCTACCTTTGAGCTAATAATATTTATTAGGCTTACATATAAGCCATTGCATAGCCTAATTAAATATATCTTACTCAGTCAGGTAATATCTTATATAGCTTATGTAATAACCTAACAAAAGAACCTATTTAGGTATTATTTAAACATTTCTATACCATTAACTATTTAGCTTCTACAAATTATAATAAATAGTTTACTCTATATTTGAAAGTAAATCAATATATGTTTACCAACTTAATCTTCATTTGGATAATCTATATAAGCATGTTTAATATAACATACGTATGTGCTTTTACTTTTATAATATAGTTTAAATACCTCTAACCGCAATAAGGAGTTACATGCTAAACTATTAAATTTTCTTCGGGAAAAATTAGTTTAGCAGTTTAGTATACAATTTTTATATAAATAAATCTCCTTGATATATATTATATGACATATAGTATAGGAATAAATTTATAAAATGAAAATATTATAATTAAGTAGATACTTAACTTAATTATATTATTAACATAAAATCTGTCATATATTATAGTAGGAACGTTATTATACTATAATAAGTGTATTACTATAGTATATGTTTTTATCATAAAATTTTAAATTTTATTTACAATAAACTTTAAAGTAAAAGGTATTAGTAGAACTAGCTCACCTTAATATATCTAGCATTAAATATAATAACTCTATAATCAATCCTTCATAACACAAGTAAATAAGGTCTTGTTTTTTTTCTTTAAATTATTCTTAAATTACAATAAACTACCTTCAATATCTTTTTGTGTATTTAGAATTTAACAAAGTCTTTAACAAAGAAATCTTTAATTCTTTATATTCTATATCGTCTTTAAGGAATCTATCGTATCAAAATTCTATAAGTTCTTTGTTGAGTTTATTAATTTGATATTCACGTATATCTTGTAAACATAAATAGTCTTCAGAATGATCCGATATATGGTTATCTATAATTTCTTGCGTATCTATAATAAAAGTAATTAATTCAAACTCCTTGTTACTTTGGATATATTTATTATATAGCTGAGTAGACATACGAATAGCTAATAATAAATTTAACTGTACATATAGTAAATCCTCAGATACCTCTCTAGACATAACTATATCCGAAGTATAATCTGTAATATAATACTTAGATAAGTTCTCCTTTTTAAAAGGACTAATCTCATATTGACGTATTTGTCAGCATCTGTAAGCCAGCTCGAACTCTGGACTTAATTTTAAAGGGTTTGCACTAAACATGTTATCTAAGTATATCTTTGCTTTATTTAAAACATTTATTTCCACAATCAACATATAAGAAGACATCATTCATTGTATAAACAAATCATCACGAGACATAAACTCAAAGTTATCGGCTATCTGTGTATTATTATAATAAAGTCCCATTGTACTTAAAGGAGTGTCGAAAGGGCTACCAGTAAACCCTGGTGTAATAATATTGGCATGTTTGATCATAAGATTTAACAATTGCTCATTTTTGCCTGAAATAACCTTTTTATTTCCGTCTATTATCATATTATTAAAATCATTTACTGCTTCCTTCTCAGTATAAAGTGGGTAACCATAATAATGTTTGTCACCTAAATAAGAATATTTTAATGTATCATCTAAGTCCAACTTAATTAAAAAATTCATCACATCCTTTAGCTCGTGCATGGCAAAAAAGCCTTCTAAAAAGCCCTCTAGAGTCGATACTTCTAAGTCTTCTTTACCTTCATCTAATTTATAAAATAACTTAAATAAAGAAAAAGGATCTATATTATCTTTACTGCCTTTAAGAGTAGTACCCACTAAACTAAATATAACCTCGTTATTCTTATTAAGTACCTTTTCTAATCTTTTATTGGCTAATACATATTTATCCGATAAACTGTCTTGACCAGATTTAGGTTTTACTATTCCTCGAATTTAACCCGGGATAATTTGAACTTTGATGCACAGTAGTCTTTATATTTTTATTATCACTATGATCTTTATTAGAGCTTATAACACTGAAAAGTGACAATAGAATTAGTAAGAATAAACTGTTGTCAAATATAGCTAGATAAGGCACTAAAAAATAAAATATAAAGCCTATTAAAATATATAAAGCATAGCTAGTAATAACACCTGAATCTAAGCTAGCTATATTTCTACTTAAGCTTATTAAACCTTTTTCTAGACCATAGGGACCCAGTAATTCCACACTTCCTTTATCTATTACCTTTGTTGTTTGACCACCCATATTTAAAATAACACCGGTTATATATTTATTATAAAAAAGTTCAACATAAAAACGTTGATTAAAAAACCCAAATATATTATAACCTAACCTAGAAAATTTAAAGCTAATAAGCAACTTAGGCAAGAATTCAGAAAGAATAATAGCTAATATACTTAAAGAGACCGTAAATATTAGTGGTAATAATTTAAATATAGTAGGCACAGCAAATTCTGTGTCTAACATTATTTCATGTGTAGGATGGATAAATAAACTGTTATCTGCATAAAAACCTGAACCCAAACCTATAAAAATATCTTTAGTAATATAACCAAAGAATATCGAAAATACAGCTAAGATTATTAAAGGTAAACTCATGAAAATGTCTCCTTCATGGGCATGTTTGTAGTTTACAAGCGGTCCATTAGGGTTAGTTAAAAAAGTTAAGTATAAAACTTTTACAGAATATAAAGTAGTAAACATAGCACCTATAGTAGCTATATAATAAACAACTGTACCACTAAAATAAAATTGTCCATAAGCTGATTCTAATATAAAATCTTTACTATAAAATCCTGTCATAAAAGGGAAAGCTACTAAACTTAGACTTGCTATTAACATTACAGAATAAGTTAAAGGCAAGAATGGTCTTAATCCCCCGTATTTTCTAAAATCCTGGTTATCAGCTACCGCGTGTATTACAGCTCCTGCACCTAGGAATAATAATGCTTTATAAAAGGCATGATTTACTAGGTGAAATAAAGCTACATTATATGAAGATAATCCAACAGCTATTACCATCATCCCTAGTTGACTCATAGTAGAGTAAGCGATAACTTTTTTAATATCTTGTTGAAATAGACCTATAAGACTACTAAATACTGTAGTAATAGCACCTAATCATAAACATAACATTAATACAGTTGAACTGTACTCTAATAGAGGACTTGCACGCATTAATAAGTAAACTCCCGCAGTTACCATAGTAGCTGCGTGAATTAAAGCACTAACAGGTGTAGGACCCTCCATAGCCATGGGTAATCAAACATGTAATCCCACTTGTGAACTTTTAGCCATAGCTCCTATAAATAAACATATACCAATAATTGTAACAATATCTAGATTAACAAAAGGTGCTAATGAGAAGACTGTACTATATTCAATATTACCAAACGATCATAATATAGTGAACATACCTATAGTAAAAAAACAATCACCCACCCTGTTAGTTAAAAAAGCAGACATAGAACTTTGATTTGCAGCTATTCTAGTAAATCAGAAACTTATTAGTAGATACGAACAAACTCCTACACCTTCTCAACCAACAAACATTAATAAAAAATTATTAGCAGTTACAAGTATAATCATCATAAAAGTGAATAAACTTAAATAGCTAAAAAATCGTTGATTATGTGGATCGTGACTCATATACCCTATTGAGTATACATGAACTAATGAACTAACAACTAAAACAGGTATAAGCATAGAAACAGTTAAACTATCAAAATGAAAAGCCCATGATACGTTAAGTGATTCACTATCAATTCATTTAAAAAGATTTATAGTAACAGGTATGTTATTTAAACCTACTTCAACAAAAGCTATCATAGCTAACAAAGTTGTTACGATTATACAGGCACATGTTATTAAATGTGCTCCGCTAACACCAATTTTTCGACCAAATAAACCGGAGAACAAAGATCCTAATATAGGTAAAGTAATTATAGCTAGATACATTATTTATATTCTATGGCAATACTTCCTCTTAATCTGTAAAAAGCAACTAGAATACCTAGACCGATAGCTGATTCAGCACCTGCGATTGCTATTATATAAACAGCAAATGTTTGGCCTAATATATCATCAAAGCTAAGTGAACTTACCAATATTAAGAACGTAATTGCTAATAGCATTATTTCTATAGAAATAAGCATCAATATTATGTTTTTTCTATTTAGAACAAAACCTAATATTCCTATTAAAAAAAGTATAATGGATAGATTCATTTATTTATTTGTTTTATTTAAATATAAAGTTAATAAAAAAGTATAAGCAATAAACTCTCTAGCTATAAAAAAAAATTATATATTGTTAAAAAAGTGGGTATAACAATAATAGATTTTTTTTATAGCATTTTATTGTATATACTTTTTTTTGTGTATGCTATCTTTAGGCAATATGATTTATAGTAAAAATATTAAACCTTTACGTAAAATTTAAACAAAAGTTTGTTTTTACATATAGCACTTCTATAGCTTCTATCTTATTAAATAAGGTAAGGGTAATTACTTTTTAAGTTACTTAGGCTAATATAATATGCTTAACACTTGATTTACACTTGTTATGCATAAGAAATAGTAGTAAACAACATAAAAAAAAAAGTAAGATATATCTAGCTCATATTACAATCTCAATAAAATTTTTTTTACATATTAATAATTTAACATAAAGACTTTATATGATACTGTAAAACTGAGAAAATAAAGTATTAAGCTACATATAATAATAAAAAGGCCATCATTAAAGCAAACAGACCGGTAGCCTCGGCAAAGGCAAAACCTAATATAGCATATGAAAATAATTGACCTCTTATACTAGGGTTTCTAGATACTCCGATTATTAATGCACCAAAAACTACTCCAATTCCTACTCCGGCTCCAATTAAACCTGTAGTTGCTAATCCTGTACCTATAATTTTAGCTGCTTGTATCATTTTTAAATCATAATTATAAATATTTGTGAAAAAATCCATGTAGATATAGAAATAAGTGTTTTTCTATAGCTTTAGGTGTAACATACGGTTAATTTATTAATTATAATAATATGGCTTTAATAAATTATTACATAATTATTAAGCTGTTAGTTTCTTAGTAAACATAAGTATTAAATCCCTTATTGTTTTTTTATTTAGCACTAAGCACATAGTGCTAAAAGAGATATTAAGGAATTGAACCTCATATTTTTGATCTGCAATCAAAACGCAGAACCATCTACCATATCCCTTAATATACATAAGTACCTTTTATTATTTTAATTTCTAAGATACTTATGTATATTAACTTTATTTACTATGCTCCTTTCTAAGCTAGTTACACTAGCAAGCAAAACTATATCTGTCAGTAGTTTTACCTGCTAATTTAGCAAAGCATAACAAAGAGCATAAAAAGCTTGAGAAAGACTAAAAAAAAAGGATTATAAAGATATTTAGGAGTTGAACCCTACTTTTATGATCACCAATCAAAAAACAAAACCATTTGCTATATCTATTAGTATATATAAATATATCCTTGTATTTATGAAAAATACTAATATACACTAATTATTCCTAGTTGAATCCAATCAGATTGTTTTACAACTCAAGTTAAACCCTAAAACTAACTTTGTATAGGTAAACTCACAAAGGCATGAGGCTTAGGAGGGCTACTAAGAGCTCATTCTAAAGAATTGTAACTTCTATTTAATAAAGTTTGGAATATGTCACTATAGAATTGTGGAGTTAATCAAGGGTATCGACTTGCAGCTTTACCTTCAACTAACTGCACATAAACTAAGTGTAAAAATAATCCTGTAGCAACAACACTAATTATACTACCATAACTACTAATAATATTTCATCCTGCGAAGGCGTCGGGGTAATCACTTATTCTTCTAGGCATTCCTTGTAGACCAAGGAAATGTTGAGGGAAGAAAGTTACATTAACCCCAATAAATAATACTCAGAAATGTACTTTACCAGATGTTTTATTATACTCTAACCCTAGTATTTTAGGTATTCAAAAATATCAAGCACTGTATAATGCAAACACAGCACCCATACTTAAGACGTAATGGAAGTGAGCAACTACATAATATGTGTCGTGAAAAGCAATATCAAGAGAAGCGTTAGCTAAAACAACCCCTGATAATCCCCCAATTGTAAACATAAATACGAAACCTAAAGCAAACAACATTGAAGCTGTTAATACTAAAGATCCTCCGTAACATGTCGCTAATCAAGAAAATATTTTAATACCTGTAGGCACTGCAATTATCAATGTTGCAGCTGTGAAGTATGCTCTAGTATCAACATCTAAACCGACAGTGTACATGTGATGACTTCAAACAACAAAACCTAATACACCAATAGACATCATAGCGTAAACCATACCTAAATATCCAAACACACTCTTGTTAGAGCTAGCAGATATTGTAGTACTAATAATCCCGAATCCAGGTATAATTAATATATAAACTTCAGGATGACCAAAGAATCAGAAAAGATGTTGATATAAAATAGGGTCACCACCTCCTGCAGCTTCAAAGAATGAAGTATTAAAATTTCTATCTGTTAATACCATAGTAATTGCACCGGCTAAAACAGGTAAAGATAATAATAATAACACAGCTGTAACAACAACAGCTCATCCGAATAAGGCTAGTTTGTGTAATCTTATACCAGGACTTCTCATATTAAGTATAGTTGTTATGAAATTTACTGCACCTAATAAACTACTTATACCAGATAGATGTAAGGCAAATATGGCTAAATCAACACTAGGTCCACTGTGACTTTGTACTCCACTTAATGGAGGATAAAGAGTTCAACCAGTACCAGCTCCATTTTCTATACCACTAGCAAATAAAAATAAAATTAAACTAGGAGGTAATAATCAGAAACTTATGTTATTTAATCTAGGAAAAGCCATATCAGGTCCACCCACCAGTAAAGGTAATAAAAAGTTACCAAATCCTCCTATTAAAGCAGGCATAACCATAAAAAAAATCATTAATATAGCGTGAGCAGTAATAATACTATTGTATAATTGGTTATCCGCAATATATTGAACACCAGGTCCACTTAATTCTAATCTTATTAAAACAGAAAAGGCAGTACCTAATAATCCGGAAAACAAGGCAAATATTAGATATAATGTTCCAATGTCTTTAGCATTTGAAGACCAAAATCATCTTTCAATTCATAAAGATACTTTGGAATTAACTTTGTTTAACTTAGGCTCATAAGGTTCTGCAGATTCTTGACTAGTTAAGTCTAAACCATTAGAGTTATTTAGGGTATTATAAAGCAAGTACTATATACCCTACGCTGTCTTAATTAGCTTTATATAATAAAGCTAAGTGCAGGTTGGTAAATTTAATTTATTATACATTAAGGAAGCTAGAATTTTATTTCATATTTTAATACATTGTTTTTTTTTTCAGGTTTTTTGTCCTATATTTAATACTTTTTTTGTCTAGTCGTGTAAAAAATGTCTTAACATTATATAACGTAGATAGGGAATATCTAACTTGTCCATATTTCTCTGTCCTATACCACTAAAGGTTAACTAATACAAGACAACCCTAATGATACGTAGAAAACGCATATTTCTATGCTTTATAAAAAAAAATTATAAGCTATAAAAATATCAGGGTCTTGAATCATCTGTCTACTTTAAACTTTTTACATAAAGGGGACTGGACTTAATCGGCCCCTCAAAGCCTTTTTTATTATACATTTAATATTTTTTTGCTATGTATAAGATAAATAATTTTATAAAGGTAAACAGGACCCATACGAACAAATAGAATAAAGTATATACATAAAATAAATATATTCATTAAAGCAGATATATATTTGTAGGTATTATTTCGAAACTATATAATATACAAGGTACTAATATAACAAATGCTATAACTAAAGGTAATAAAACAGTTCAACAGAAAGACATCAATTGATCGAAACGAATTCGAGGGAAAGATGCTCTAGCTCATATAAATACGAAAATCATAACACAAGATTTAATACCTAAAGTTAAACCATATACTAATCCTTCTATTAAAGGATCTGCTAATATACTTTCACTATCTAAATGATCAAGATAGTAATCAAAATCAAAGTATTGTATTAAGTGATATAGTGAAGGTAAATAGTCATATAAATAACCACCTAAAAATAATACACTTGTTAATACACATATTAATACAATACTACCATACTCTGCTAAGAAAAAAAAAACAAATATAACAGCCGCGTGTTCTGTCATAAAACCACTAACAAGTTCCGATTCAGCTTCAGCTAAATCAAAAGGAGCTCGATTAGTTTCTGCTATAGACCCTATGAAAAATATAATGAAGACAGGCAACAAAGGTATTATAAATCAAATAGCTCTTTGACCTTCTATTATAACAGTAAGATTTAAACTACCTGTTAACATTATAACAAGTAATATAGCTGAACTTAAAATTAACTCGTAGCTTATTAATTGTGCCGTACTTCTTAATGAACCTAAGAAAGCATATTTGCTATTAGCACTTCAACCAGCTAATAATATACCATAAGTGGCTAAAGAAGATACAGCTAACATATATAGTATACCTAAACTAAAATCATTCAAAGACAAACCAGGTCCGTACGGTATAACTAGATAACCTAATAATGAAAAAATTAATGTTATAATAGGACCTAGAAAAAATAAAGCTAAATTAGCTTGTGTAGGTGATACATATTCTTTTAACAATAGTTTTAAAGCATCGGCAAAAGCTTGTAAAAGACCATAATAACCTACTATATTAGGGCCTAGTCTTCTTTGCATACTAGCCATTGTTTTTCTCTCGGCTACAGTTACGTAAGCTACAGTTAACAGAATAGGGACAACAACCAAAACAACTTCTATTACAGATATCATGGAGATTAAGTATAACATTTTTTTTTTATAATATCTAAATTAAGTATTAATAAAAAAAATATCTTATTAAAACATATTTTGCTATATCGTTTAAAGTAGTGAACAAAAATTAATAAGCTTAATATATTTAAGCAACACCTACATAATTAAAAGTACATTTTTTACTTTTAAATTTAGATTAATAATAGTGATTAAATTAAGTTTTAATTTATTAGACCTAATAAATAAGCTAAACTTATATTTAATAATATTAAATATTTATATAAAACATTTTATTTTCTATCTTTAGGCAATATCTATATGTCTCAGAGCAAGGTAAAAATAAGTATTATAGATATTGCACTTCTATAGCTTCTATCTAATTCAATTAAGAATAATAATTTAATAAGGTAGGATAAATATTTTTAATATATTTATAAAGTTGCTAGTAACTAATATAATAAATGAAAAACTTTGTGTTATAAAACGTTAACAATGGATTTAAATCACTATGGTTTTCAAGCCAAAATAATTTAGGTTAAATATGAAGGTACTGTTAAACAGATTAGGGGGTCCCTGTATCATAGGTTATTTTATTCACTTAAACCACCCGAGAAGTTTAAAAGGTAAAATAAAAGTTAGCAAAGACACTAGTATATTTAGAAGTAACAATAATAAGTATATATCTTTTGTTATCGTAGATCGTAGATCTACGATAATGCTTCGCAAGCTATAAACAACAAAATTAAACATTTAATGTTTAATATGTTGATGGTGGGCACATTGTAATGAAAAAAAAAATAACTAGATATCTGCATAAACAACTATAAAGTGTCTAAAAACCTACGGAATTCAGCTGTAGCTCGTACAGGACAGGTATTAGTAGGAGTAGGATACGTTTCATTTTTTCTTAACCGAACTATTCTATATGTACCTTCATTAACGCCACCTTTCAATTTTAAAAGAGCAAAAGGTCTAGTATTGTTTAAACCATGGTCTATAACCTTCTGATTTAAAAAATTAATTTCATCTTGTGTAAGGTTACAGTCAAATTGATTATCCGGAACTAATTTATATATAGGAGCATTACGATGGATGATATTATTAGCTCTCCATCGTACTTTAGCTTTAATAATATCCAAATCTGGAGCTGGATTTCTTGCAACATTTACTAGAGAGTTTGCCCCGGTGTTTCCTTGATCCATCGGTGCATAAGAGTTTCCTTCTGTATTTTCTTGATCATTCGTGTTATAAGGGTTTCCTACTATATTTCCTTGGTCATTGGGCGAATAAGAACTTCCACCTGACCCATAACTTGCTTCTGGACCAGTATTTACTCCAGAGTTTCCCCCAGAACTTCCTCCTATGTTAATGGGGTTTCATACTGGACCGGGGTTACCTCCTGGATTACCTCCTGGATTACCTCCCGGGTTACCTCCTCCAGGGTTACCCCCTGGTTTTCCACCTGATCCCGGGTTATCCATTCTTAATATAAAATCTTGTATATTTATAGATAAAAAAGCAAATAAACTGATAAAACTTATCATAATAAATAATCTTGAGAAAGTTATAGACTTAAACATATTTGTACTAAATATACTATAATTAACATGATTTATATTATTAGATAAATAATTTGTAATATTAATATATAGAATGTTATTGATATATATTATAAAAGGTAACATGTTTAATCGTATATATATATATATAATTAAGCTATTCGTACTTATAGCTAAGTAATACATAAACATATTTAAAATTAACATATTTATTCCTATAAAACTTAAGAATATTAAAAAGATAAATAAAATAAACTTAATCTTATATTTAGTAGGGATTTTACAACCTAAATATAGCTGCATTAATTTTTGTATAGTCATACATATGTTATTACTATTTTTATGGTATATATTTAAGACCAGCAACGATGCTAAATAAAACCCTGATAAAGATCATAAAACGGCCACAATTGTTTTACATAGTATCGAATAGTCTCCTATGTTATTTGCTTGCACAAGAGTTAAAATATAAAAATTAAAATAAAATAAAGGAACTATACATAATGTAAAAATTGAATATATTAAAGGGTATATATCGCATATACATGGTACAGTAAAAGAATCCTTTTCCTTGAAAAAAGCCTTATTTTTATACTTGCATTTATCTACTACTAATTGTAATATATCATATAAAAATGGGTACCCTATTATTTTAAACTGTTCAGCCATTTCTTTTAATACTAAACTAGAATAAAAAGTGAACTTATGAAAAACAAATTTAATAGAGTAAAGGCAAACCTTAGTGTAAAAAAAGAAAATTAATAATATTGTAATATAAGCAAGGCAAAAAAACAATTGAAAGTTTTTTGTTGTGTCAAACAAACCACCTAATAAACCAATACCTTTATATAAAGAAACTAGGTATGAACCTAGGACACTAGATAAAAAACAATATATTAAAACGGTTATAGTTAATCGATTAAATAATATAGATTTATCTTGTCTACTCGTTAAAGAGTTGGATAATAGTAAAAAGAGAATTGAGTATAGAGTAATTAATTAAATAAATGATCTAAATGTTTAATAAAACAGATGGAAAATAGTATATGGAGGGGTTAGTAGATGCAAAATACTAGCATTACCTTTAAAAAATATTTTAAGTTATTTGTCCCTATAGTGTAATACGAAAAATTATTTACTACAAAAACGAAAAAAATATATATATATAGGGTATTATTAACCTATATCTATAAACCTTCATATATGAACATAAAGTAAGTTATCGTATACGTATCTATGCTTACGTATATACTAGACATTTCTATGTTTATGTACATTGGCATTACTATATTTACGTGTGTAATAGACGTCTAATATCTTATATACTTTACATTACAGTTTAAGCTGATCTGTTAGACGTTTAATACATAATGTTATATTAAAAGGTCCCTCATAACCTCTATCGCAATAGCAAATAAGCTAAAAAGCTTATGAGGGGGTTGAGTCCCTATTTTTATTCAGCATACTTATTATTAGAACAAATATAAAAATAGATATAAAGAACTGTCTTGTGTGTAGGAAGATATCCCTTAATACATAATAATATCCATAAATTATACACTACATATATCTTTTTTCTTTGCTCAGATTAAGACAAAGTATGAAAAAAATAATAAAGGGAACGCCCTCCTTCTTATTATCAGAAACGATATATAAAGGAACCATGTAATTTACTTTTAAACACTTTTTTTCGTTCCAAAAGTATTTAATTCTACTAAGCTATTTTCAAATAGGCTAATTAAAGGTACTATAATCAAGAAATGTGAAAAATAAATAACAGTACTTATTTGCCCTAATTCTATAAATGGAGACTCCACATGTTTAGCTCCTAATTGCATTAATATTAAGAAGTTACCTAAAAATACATAAAAAGCTATTTTACTTAAAGGTCTGAACTGTATACCTCTACTTCTACTTAAGTCAGTAAAAGGCATAGCTAATAACATTAAGATAGAAGCTAACATAGCTATAACTCCTAATAATTTATTAGGTATACTTCTTAATATAGCATAGAAAGGTAATAAGTATCACTCAGGTACTATAGCAGGTGGAGTTTGCATAGGGTTAGCCATAACATAATTATCACTATCTCCTAAAACATTAGGCATGAAGAATACAAATAGACTTAGTACAATAATAAAGATAAAAATAGTTATCAAATCTTTAAATAAGAAAAAAGGAGCAAAAGGTAATCTGTCATAATTACCTGAAACACCTAAAGGATTACCTGACCCTGCACTTTCGTGTAGAGCAATTAAATGCATTAAAACTAATGCAGCTAAAACAAAAGGTAGTACAAAATGTAAGGCAAAGAATCTATTTAAAGTCGCGTTATTAACAGAAAAACCACCTCAAAGAAATTCTACTATATCTTGCCCTATTCAAGGTATAGCACTCATAAGGTTAGTAATAACTGTGGCACCTCATAAACTCATTTGCCCGTATGGTAAAACATAACCTAAGAAACCTGTAATTATCATTAAAAGAAAGATAACTGTACCTATAACTCAAACTAAAGTTCTAGGAGCTCTATAAGATCCATAGTATAAACCTTTACCTATGTGTAGATACACGATAAAGAAAAAAGCTGAAGCAGTATTACTATGTAAATATCGTATTAATCACCCATTATTTACATCACGCATAATGTGTTCTACTGAGTTAAAGGCTTCTAAAACGCTAGGGTTATAGTGCATAGCTAAGGTTACACCTGTAACTATTTGTATTACTAAACAAAGACCTAATAATGAACCAAAATTTCATAGATAGCTAATGTTTGAAGGTTGAGGCGAATCAATTAAATAGGAATTAATTAATCTTAATAAAGGGTGACTTTTAAAAATTCTCATTTTTTTTTTTTCAATGTTGTTTTTTTTTTATAAAAGTTAAGGTTGTATACAATTTTTTTATTTGTTTATTAAAACATATTATTTTTTTTTTCTTAGTAATGGACATGGATAAAGAAAACGATAAATTAAAACTAGTTTAGATACTATTTATAATATTATTGTTCGTGTAGTCAAGTAAGGAACTTTTCGATACTTACTGACTCAATTACGATAGGCATACTACTGTGTAATATACCACAAATTTCTGAACATTGCCCATAGAATGTACCTTCTCTATTTATAAGTACAGATACTTGATTTAATCTACCTGGGTATGCATCACATTTAATACCTAAAGCAGGACAAGCATAAGAATGTATAACATCTGCTGCTGTAATAATAAACCTTACGTGTGTTAATTCAGGTAAGATAACTCTATTATCCACTTCTAACATTCTTAGAGCTCCATTTTCTAAATCGGACTCAGGTACTAGATAAGAATCATATTCTATGAATTCTTCATCTGCGTTTAAAAAGTCTGGATATTGATAACTTCAATATCATTGGTGACCTTCTGCTAATACGGACATAGCAGGATCGCTAACTTCATCCATTAAATATAATAATTTAAAAGAAGGAAATGCTATTAATAATAATATTAAAGCAGGTGTAATTGTTCAAATTAATTCTATTAATGTACCGTGATTTAAATATTTATGTGAAATAGGTGATTTAGTGTTAATATAGTTACGTACTATAGTGATCATTACTCATCCTACTGCAAATAAAATTATAACTAAATAGAACATAATATTATCGTGTAATTCAACTAACCCTTCCATTTGCGGTGTAGCACTATCCTGGAAATACAGACCTCAAGGTCTCGGTGTATCACATAAATTAACAATATTTAAGTTTAAGAAATACCACATTTATAATTATTAATACTAATCTTCCTACTATTAGCCTTATAAACTATAAACAACAAAAAAAAAAGTTATTTGTATATAGAAAAGGGTAGGCTTATTTAATTCTTTTAGCATTTCATTTTCTTAGAAAAATCATAATACTATAAAAAATATTGAATATTAGCTTAGAAAACAGGTCTGGGTATATATTTAATAAGATATTATTTTTACTAAAATATAGCCAAACCATTGTAGGAAACGCTATTACACTATAATATGTTTATTATTTTAGTATATTTACACTATAATAAGATTATTACTATAGTATATTTATACTAAAGCAAGTGTATTACTTATAGTATAAATTATTAAATCAAATGAAAAAACGAAATATATGCAATAAAACTATAAACTAAGATAAATTAATATTATTAATATTAAGACATATTATTAGTATACACTAATGTATCTTTAAACCACAGTATATAAAAAAAAATCTATTAAAAATAGTTAAAGATGCTAGACAAATAAATAAGCAAAATTTGGCTAGAGATATTGAAGTATTAAAAATTAATATTATTTCTTTAATTATTTATAAATATTTAAACCTATGTTACTGTAGCATATAGCTAAACTATTAGTTTTGTTGTTAAATGTTTTACTTTGTCGACTATCAATCTTTAAAGCATTTTTACCTAACTCAAATGAAAAACCTAGTGTTAAAGCTAAGAAAAAGATTAACATTATTATTAAACCATAAACATCGTTTGTATATGCACTAACTACGTAAGGATAAACTAATAATATTTCTAAGTCAAAAAGTAAAAACAGTAAACCAAATATAAAGAAAGATATGCTAAATTGGGTTCTATTCTGACCTAAGAAAGAATGGAATCCACATTCAAACGCACTATCTTTCTCTTGATAAGGGTTATGTGGGGCAAAAATCAAATTAACGGCTAATAATATAATAGCCAATAGCGGTACAAAAAAAAAAAAAAAAGTAGTGATTGAAAT